>RRZU010834507.1_pt1 | contig 35340 bp, 31 predicted proteins | sample 2165561 | NCBI WGS metagenome assembly RRZU01 (sample SAMN10456909, study PRJNA506462) | wastewater metagenome | isolation source: wastewater sludge | place: USA: Moscow, Idaho | reverse complement strand
CCACGCCGACGGGGTCATCGTCGAGGACACCTTCGACTGGTTCGCCCAGGACCGCGAGGGCAACGTCTGGTACCTGGGCGAGGACTCCACCGCCTATGAGAACGGGCAGCCCGCCGGCACCGAGGGCTCGTGGGAGGCCGGGGTCGACGGCGCCCTGCCCGGCATCGCCATGCCTGCGGACCCGACGGTCGGCGATGCCTACCGCCAAGAGTTCTTCACCGGCGAGGCCGAGGACATGGGCGAGATCCGGCGCACCGGTGAGACCTTCTCCACGCCGTCGGGCGACTACGACGACGTGCTCGTCACCGGCGAGTGGACGCCGCTCGAGCCCGACGTCGTGGAGGAGAAGTACTACGCCCCCGGCGTCGGGAACATCGCCGCCGTCTCCGTGGCCGGCGAGCCCGACCGCCTGGAGCTGGTGAGCTTCACCCCCGGCACCGCGGGGTGACCGGACCGGACGAGCGGATCGATCCGGCCACCCCGCCCCGAAGCTCCCGTATCATCTCGGTATCGACCGTCGACCGCCTCCCACCCACCAGATGAAGCGTGCGAGTCGTGGTGCCGTCGTGTGCGATCGGAGCACGGGGTGCTGAGGATCCGTCGAGGACATCGCAGTCCGCCCACCCCGATCTGTCGCGCTCCCTACTCCTCGCTGCACCTCGATCAGCACGGTGACGCCCGTCCGTGCTGTCAAAGCACCTTCGTGCTGGGCAACGTGGGGACGCAGACCATCGCCGAGATCGTCGACGGGGAACCCGCGCACCGGTTGCGGGCCGCCATCGGCAAGGGCGACCTGTCCGTCGGCTGCGAGTTCTGCGCGCACGCCATCCGCAGCGGCGATCACAGCACCGCCTACGCGCGGCGCTTCGACGACCTACCCGTCCTCGCCGACGGCGAGCCGCCGGTGCAGATCGAGATCGCCCCGTCGAACACCTGCAACCTCCAGTGCGTCATGTGCAACGGCGAATGGTCCTCGTCGATCCGGGCACGACGCGAGAAGCTTCCCCCGCTGCCCAAGGTCTACGGCGACGAGTTCTTCGACGAGCTCGCTGGGCAGTTCTCCAACCTCCGCAGGATCGAGTTGTACGGCGGCGAGCCGTTCCTGGCACGCGAGTCGCTTCGCCTGCTCGACCTGCTGGTGGCCCGCGCCCCCCACGTGGCGGTGTCCATCACCACCAACGGCACCATCTGGAACGATCGGGTCGAGCGCCTGCTCGATGCCCTCCCGATCTCGATCATGGTCTCCGTGGACGGATGCACCAAGGAGACCTTCGAATCGATTCGGGTCGGCGCGAGCTGGGACGACGTCCAGGCGAACATCGCTCGGTTCCGAGCCGCCTGCGACCGGTCCGGGACGTCATTCGGCATCGCCCATTGCCTGATGGTCCAGAACTGGCACGAGTTCCCCGACCTCGTTCGCTGGACCGAGTCCATGAAGGTCAACCTCTTCGTGAACACGGTCGACTACCCCTTCGAGGTGAGTCTGTTCGCGCTCCCGGCAGATGACCTGCGAGCCGTCGTCGACCAGCTCGGGCGTGCCGACCGCGACATGCTCCATCTGCGGCCGGACTGGTCAGCGGTGTGGTCCGGCCAGCTCCGTCAACTCCGACAGCACCTCGCCGGACTCGAAGATTCCGCCTCCACGTCCACCCGACTCCCGCTCACCCCCGAGTGACCCCCGGCCGACGTTCACCCAGGGTGACCGCTGTGGCCCGGCCCCGCGGGAAGCCGTTCTGAGCATCAGCGCATCTCCAGGCACGCGGCGAGCAGACACCACCGTGGTCCGACGAGAACGGGAGGCCGCGGGGCAACGGCGCCGAGCCTCCGTAGCCTGGGGAGCGAGATGTTCGTCGATCGTGCCGCGTGGCCGTTCCTCGCCGCGGCCACGGTCGCCGCCGGCCTGCTCGCCGCCCTCCTCGGCGCCCTGTGGGCGGCCCCTGCGCTGGTGCTGGCTGCGTTCTTCGTGTTCTTCTTCCGCGACCCGCGCCGCACCGCGCCGACCGAGCCTGGACTCGTCGTCTCCCCCGCCGACGCCCGCATCACCGTGGCCGGCGACCCGCCCGGCCCCGGGGCGCCTCCCGGGCAATGGCGCCACGTCAGCATGTTCCTGTCCCTGTTCGACGTCCACGTGAACCGCACGCCGGTGGCGGGCACCACCGGGTCGATCGACTACCACCCCGGACGCTGGCTCCCCGCCTACCGTCCCGAGGCTGGCGAGCTGAACGAGTGGACCGAGGTGTGGTTCGAGTGCGAGGGCGGCCCGGTGGTCTGTCGCCAGATCGTTGGGATCCTCGCCCGACGCATCGTCTGCCGGCTCCGCCCCGGTGTCCACGTCGACCGGGGGCAGCGCTTCGGGGTCATGAAGTTCGGCTCCCGCATCGACTTGTTCCTGCCGGTCGACGTCGACATCCTCGTCGCCCCCGGGGACAAGGTGCGCGGCGGCACCACCCCGGTCGCCCGCCTCGCCCGGGCCGTGGAGTCGTGACCCGCGACGACGAGCGCGCCGGCACGTCCCTCAGGCGCGCCGCGCTCCCCCTGCTCCCGAGCCTCCTCACCATCGGCAACCTGCTGTGCGGCTGGGCCGTGGTGGTGCACGCCCTCCGCGGCGACCTCGGCGGCGCGGCGCCCTTCGTGGCCCTGGCCATCCTGTTCGACCTGTTCGACGGGCGTATCGCACGCCTGACGGGAACGACCAGCGCGTTCGGCGCGCAGCTCGACTCGCTGGCCGACCTGGTGTCGTTCGGTGTGGCGCCGGCCCTCCTGGCCTACCGCTGGGGTCTCGAGCCCCTGGGCGCGCTCGGCTGGCTGGCCGGCGCCGCCTTCCTCACCGCCGCGGCCCTTCGCCTGGCCCGCTTCAACGTCCACGCCGCCGCGGTCCCTTCGGACGACGACGAGCAGCCCGTCGAGGCCCTGGTCGGAGCGGCCGACCCGGGCAGCCACTTCAGCGGACTCCCCAGCCCCGCCGCCGCCGCCGTGATCGCGGCCACGGTGCTGATGGCGCCGGCCGGTCTACACACGATGCCCTCGGCCGTGCTCGCCCTGGCCGTCACCCTCGTGCCCGCCGCGCTGATGGTCAGCACCCTGCCCTTCCGCAGCTTCAAGAGCGTCCACGTCAACGCCGGCCGCACCGCCCCGCTGGTGGCGGTCGCCTGCCTCGTCGCCGTGTTCGCCCTGGTCGAGCCCCACGCCGCCTTCCTGGTGGCGGCCTACGCCTACCTCACCTCGGGCCTGGTCGAGTTCGCCGCCTGAGGACGCCGCCGACGCCGGCCCTGGCACCACGGACGGTGACGGGACTCGACACCGGAAAGCCGAGCTGGACGAAATACCAGTCACCGGTGACTGCTATTTCGCCAGAACCCGGCCTCGCCGTTACTCGATCGGGTTTCGGCCACCCTGGGTGGCGAAAGGTCTGGGCGTCACGCCCGGTCGGCGGCGCATCCCCTCCCTCGCGGCCTTTCGCCGGCGACCTCAGCCCCGAGTCGCCGCCACGCCGTTCCGAGGAGCGCCGGACGACGAGCGGGCCGCCGCTAGCGCCGGCGGTGGAAGGTGGCGCGCCAGAGGCCGGTGAGCCGCAGCGGCGTCAGCGCACCGAGGGCGCCGAACATCCACTCGAGCATCGACCCGGCATCGACCTCGGTGCCCGGCCGGGCCTCGATCACGAGGCCTCGCTTGGGGTGGTCCTGCACCATGCGCCACCCCTCGGGCACCGGCAGGCCGGCGTCGACGAGGCGGGCCACGGCCCGACCGCCCGACGGGTGGCGCAGGCCGACCGACAGGGGCGACACCTTGTCACCCTTGCGCTCACCGGGGACCCAGCTGGCATCGGGCAGCGCCGGCCCCCGAGCGGAGAACACGTCGAGCCACGAGCGCGAGATCGGCGGGAGGGACTCCTCGTCGAACAGCGGCTCGAAGGTGACCCAGCCGTCGAGCTCGGTGGCGAGGCGGGCCATCTCGGCCTCGACCGCCTCGGCGACCTCGCTGCCCAGCCCGAAGTCGACGACCTCGGGAGCGGCGCCCGCCACCCGGCTCAGGCGCTGCCGTCGGGCGGCGTGGTCGTGGTGGTCGTGCCGTCCCCGTCGGTGACGATGCTGCTGCCGCCGAGGTCGATGGCCTGCTGGACGAGGTCACGGGCCTCGTCCACGTTGGCCTGGTAGGTGCCGAGGTCACCGTTGGCGAGGGCCTCGTCGGCCTCCGCGAAGAGGCCCTCGGCCCGCAGCAGCAGCTCCGCGATCTGCTCCTCGGTGGTGCCGGTGGGCTCCTCCGCTTGGTCGGTGCCGTTGTCGGTGCCGTTGTCGGTGCCGGGGGTCTCCTCGAGGGTCTCGGGCGCCTGGCCGAAGATGGCCTCGAGCGCCCCGCGCAGCGTGCTGCGCATCTCGACCTGGTTGCCGAAGGCCACGATCACGTTCTTCAGCTGCGGCACCGGGGTGTCGCCCTGCGCCTCGACGTAGAGGGGGCGCACGTAGAGCAGCGAGTCCTCGATGGGGATCAGCAGCAGGCTCCCGAGCTTCACCGTCGAGCCCTGCTGGTTGAGCAGGCTGATGCGCGACGACACGTTCTCGTTCTGCAACATGTTCGCGTTGACGATGGCCGGGCCGTCCACGTTGAGGTTGGGCATCTCGTAGACGCGGAGCTGCCCGTAGTCCTCGGGGTCGGAGAGGCCCACCATGAACGACGTGAGCTGCTTGCGCTCGTCGTTGTCCGACACGGGCACGAACGACCGCAGGATGAGGAACTCCTCGTTGTCCCGGTCGGGCAGGCGCATCTGGAGGTAGTAGGGGTCGATGCGCCGCTCACGGGTGCTCACCAGCTGGCCCTGCTCGTTGGTGGTCTGGGTCTGCTCGGCACCGGTCACGTTGGTGCCGGGGTCCTGGGCCACCTCCCAGCCACCGGTCTGCTCGTAGAAGTCCTGGGCGTCACCGATGTGGTAGCGACCCCACATGTTGGTCTGCACCCGGAAGAGGTCCTCGGGGTAGCGCAGGTGGGCCTGGAGGCCTTCGGGCATGTCCTCGAAGTCGCTGAACATCTCGGGGAAGGCGTCGCGGTAGGCGGCCACAATGGGGTCGTCGCCCGGCATCTCGTAGAACTCGACGGTGCCGTTGTAGGCGTCGACCACGGCCTTCACCGAGTTGCGCACGTAGTTGAAGTCGCCGTTCAGCCCGGACCGCGGGTCGAGCTGCTCGTTGTCGGCCGACTGCGCGTAGGGGTACATCGCGCTCGTCGTGTACGCGTCGAGCACGTAGTAGATCCGCCCGTCGATGATCACCGGGTAGGGATCCGAGTCGTAGCGCAGGAACGGGGCGAGGGTCTCGACCCGCTGGCGCACGTCCCGCAGGAAGATCAGCCGGGAGTCGTCCTCGACGAAGTCCGAGATGAGCGGGTCGATGTCGCCGAAGCGCAGGGCGAAGGCCGCCTTGCGCACGAACGAGTTCAGCTGCACGCCGCCCTCGCCGTCGTACTCGAAGGGCACGGTCTCCCCGTCGTCGGAGACGTAGTCGACCTCCTGGCGGTTGGTGCCCACGATGGCGTAGCCCGTCTGGTCCTCGCCGATGTAGAGCTGGGGCTCGTCCACGGGGATGTTGTCGGGCGACTGCACGGGGACGTTCTTGACCACGAAGTTGGGCTGGCCGGCGGAGTTCACCGCGTTGGCCGGCGCCATCGCCGCGCCATAGCCGTGGGTGAAGGCGAGGGTCTTGCCCTCCCACGACTGCTGCGGCACGCCGGCCTCGTTCAGCTCACGCGCCCCGATCACCACCTGGGTGGTCTGGCCGTCGATCTCGTAGCGGTCCACGTCGAGGTCGTTGAAGCGGTAGAAGCCGCGGTCGGCCTGGAGGCGCTGGTAGGTGTCGGCCACGATCCCGGGGTCGAGCAGGCGGATGTTGCGGACGGTCTCGGCGTTGTCGATGAGGTCCGACGCGGTGAGGCTCTCGTCGTACTCGAAGGTCTGGGTCTCGACCTCGCCGAGGTTCATCGCCGAGCGCGTCGCCTCGATGTTGTCGCGGATGTAGGGCCGTTCCTTGGTGGACTCGGCGGGCTGCACCTGGAAGCGCTGGATGAAGGTCGGGTAGATCCCGCCGGCCACGATGGCCACGAAGGCCCAGAGGCCGACGGCCAGCACCGGCAGCACCCAGCCGCGACGCCAGATGTTGGCGATGAACAGGCAGAACGACAGCAGCGCGATGAGCAGCAGCAGGTAGATGGCCGGGAGCTGCGCGTTCACGTCGGTGTAGGTGGCGCCCTCGACCACGCCTCGGGTGGAGGTGGTGAGCTCGTAGCGCTGCAGCCAGTAGTCGGCGGCCTTGATGAGGGCGAGGATGCCGAGCAGCACCGAAAGGTGGGCCTTCACCTGGGGGGTGACGCGCTGCAGCGGGGCCTGGACCCGGATGCCGCCGTTCAGGTAGTGGGCCACCGCGGTGACGATGAAGATGATGATGAAGGCGGCGAACAGCCAGTTGACCACGAAGCTCAGGAAGGGCAGCTGGAAGACGTAGAAGCCGATGTCCGTGTCGAACAGCGGGTCGGTGACCCCGAAGTCCACCCGGTGGGTGAACAGGATCCACGAGTTCCACTGGCTGGACACCCCGGAGCCGGCGATGACCGCGAAGAGCAGCGCCACGCCGACGCGCACGGCGCCCGAGCGCCGGCCGACCGCCTGGTGGTAGCGCTCGAGCAGCTCCTCCTCCGGGCCGGCCGGCCGGAACTTCGGAGCGAGGCGGTCGGCGATGATCAGGTTGATCAGGAGCAGGACGAAGAAGACGCCCGTGAAGATGAGGCCCAGCACGACGCGGGCGCCGAGCACCCCGCTCCAGACCTTCTGGAGGCCGAGGGAGTCGAAGAAGAGGTAGTCGGTGTAGAAGCCGGCGATGCCGCGCAGCGACGTGGCCAGAAGGAACAGGGCCACCGCAGCGACGACGAGGATGATGCGGCCTCGTCCGGCACTGCGGCGCCGTTCCCGGCGCCCCGGACCGCGGGGCATGTCGGTGGGCGCTCGCATGACGCCGTGAGCCTATCGGGGGACCTGGGCACCTCTGGGGTCGGCCCCCGGTGGCCCGGCCGCCACGAGGGCGGCCACGACCTCGATGGCCGTCTCGATCTCGGCCGCGCTCACGTCGAGGTGGGTGACCGCCCGCACCCGTCGGCCCACCGGGCCCATGCGGACCCCCTCCGCCTCGAGGGCGGCGAGGAACGCGCCCAGCGACCAGCCGGGGGGCGGCTCGAAGTAGACCATGTTGGTCTCCGGCGCCTCGACGGCGATGCACGCGGCGGCCATCCCCTCCACCAGTCGGGCGGCATTGGCGTGGTCGTCGGCGAGGCGCTCGACGTGGTGGTCGAGGGCGTAGAGGCAACCGGCCGCGGCGATCCCTGCCTGGCGCATGGCGCCGCCGAAGAGGTGCTTGAAGCGCCGACAGCGGGTGATCACCTCGGCGGGGCCGGCGATCACCGCTCCGATGGGGGCGCCGAGGCCCTTCGTGAAGTCGATCCACACGGTGTCGACCATGCCGCCCCACACGCCGGCGGCGATCCCGCTGGCCACGACGGCGTTGAGGAGGCGGGCCCCGTCGACGTGGACGGCCGCCCCGTGTTCGTGGGCGAGCTCGGCCACCGCCCGATAGCGCTCGAGGGGCCAGATGGTGCCGCCGGCCATGTTGTGGGTCTGCTCGAGAGCCACCAGCGTGGTCGGGGGGATGTGGACCGTGCCCGCGGCCAGCACTTCGGCGAGCTGCTCTGGGGTGAAGGTGCCCCGGTCGCCCGGGATCTGCTCGAGCAGCACCCCGCTCATGACCGCCGGACCACCGGTCTCGTAGCGCATCAGGTGGGCGTCGCGCTCGATGACCACGACATCGCCGGGGGCGGTCTGCGCCGCCACCGCCAACCGGTTGCACATCGTGCCCGTGACCGCGAACAGGGCGGCCTCCTGGCCGAGCAGCTCCGCGACCCGCCGCTGCAGCTCGTTGACGGTCGGGTCCTCGCCCCGCTGCTCGTCGCCCACCTCCGCGTGGGCGATGGCCTCGCGCATCGCCGGCGTGGGCCGGGTGGCGGTGTCGCTCGACAGATCGATCACGGGGTGGGCTCCTCGGTCACCACCAGGGTGCAGCGGCAGCCGTCGTGGGCGGGAGGGTGACGGTGGCCCGTCGGGTAGCGCTCACCACGTGTGACCGGACCGGCGAGGGCGTTGTCGGCGCACTCGGTGCAGGCCGAGCCCTCGTCGTCGAGCACCCAGCTCAGGGTGGCGGAGCGGCCCACGCCGGCGAGAAGACCGGCATGGTAGGCCCCGCGCGCCGCGTCGACCGCGCACGCCCCGATGCGGCGGGTCTTCCACTCGCGGAAGGTGGCCCGCGCCCGGGCGGAAGCTTCCGCGGTGTCGGTGCCCGCTTCGGCGAAGCCGCGCTCGAGGCGCTCGAGCAGGGCCTCGGCGAGTTCGATGGCGGCAGCCTCGGCGAGGGGATCGATGGCCGGCGGGCGGGCACGGCCATCGGGACCGACCGACGCCATCGCCGTGACGGCCACCTCGGTGAGTGGGCCCCGCGCGGCAGCGGCGAAGCGGGCCACGAGGTCGCGAGCATCGGGGAGCACGCCCGGGTCATCAGCGCGTCGGCCCCGAACCACGTGACGCAGGCGGTCGAGAAGCTCGTTCTGCGCATCCGCCAGCACCCGCTTCAGGCCGCTGGCCAGTTGCTCGCCGGCACCGGTGATGACCACGTCGACATCCACGGGCGCCAGCGTGAGGTCGACGTCGGACGTCGGCTGCGGTGCGGGCGGCGCGTCCGTCTGCGGCCCGGGATCCCGGTGACCCACGGTCTCCGACACCGACGGCATCTCCGTCTCGGCGTCGCGGGCGGCGGCGCCGGCATCCCCCACGTCCGCGGCGGGGACCACCTCGCGGTCCTCCCCGGTGTCGACGTCCTCGGTGTCGATCGCCACGACGTCGCCCTCCACGCCGTCGTCGTGAGCAAGTACCGACCGGGCGGAGGACACCGCCGACTCCCGCGCCGCACGGAGGCTGGCGAAGAGGTCGTCGATTTGCTCGGGATCGACGGAGGGTGCCTCCGCGGCCGGATCCGAGCTGATCGAAGCGGCGTCAACGTCGGCTCCGGGGTCCGATTCGGCTTCGGGCATCAGTTCGGAGTCGCGCTCGGCACCGGGCTCGGGCCCGACGCCGGCCTCCGGTGCGGCGTCGGTTGCCACTGCCTCGGGCGTTGATGGCCCATCGGCGGCCGGTTCCGCCTCGTGCGCCGCGTCCTCCGCAACCTCGGCGTGGGCGGCATCGGTTGCGTCGAAGGGGACGATGCGCACATCCTCGAAGTCGGCGCCCAGCTCAACCGCCGGCATCGCTCGGGCGTCGCGCTCACCCAGCAGGGACGGTTCGATCGCTCCTGTTCGATCGGCGGGCGCACGTTCGGGCGCTTGCTCGTCCGCCACGAGCGGCAGGTCGACCAGCCGCGCCGCCTCGATCTCCTCCTCCAGTGCCGCCACCGCGACCTCGTCGTCCTCGCCGGCGACCTCCTGGTCGAAGCGCCGCCCCGCGGCCTCCGCCGCGAGGCGGGCCTCGGGCAGGGCGCCCCGCATGTCCTGGGTGGCGGCGTCGATGGTCTGGCGCGCCGAATCGAAGGCCTCGAGCAGCCGCTCGCGGCCGGCCATGAGCTGCTCGACCTGCTGGCGGGCGTTGCGCCGACGACGGGCGAGGTCGCCGAGCATGCGCTCGCGCACCCGCTGGGCCTCGGCCACCATCTCGCGCCCCTCCCGCCGGGCCTCCTCAGCCGCCTCCTCCACCTGGGCCGCGGTGGTCTCGCGCAGCTCCCGGAGGTGGTGCTCGGCCCGGGCGAGCTGCTCGCGGAGCTCGTGCTCGCGCTCGGCAGCCTCCCGCAGGGCGGTGCCGACGGTCATGAGCAGCGCCCGCACCTCCCCGGTGTCGTAGCCCCGGAAAGCGGTGGAGAACTCCGCGGCCGCGAGGCGATCGGGATCGAGCGGGCCGGCGGCGGACATCGGCTCCGATGGTACGGCCGGTCAGGCGTCGGCGGGCTGATCCACCTCGGGGGCCTGCAGGTCGAGGGCGTTGCCCCCGAGCTCGTCGAGGGCCCGCAGGGCGTCGTCGAGGGTCTCGACGCCGATCACCTGCACGTCGCCGGCCCGGGCACGGGCCTGATCGGCCTCGCTCGCCGGGACGATGAAGACGTCGGCGCCGGCCTCGCGGACGGCGGCCGCCTTTTGGCCGATCCCGCCGATCGGGCCGACGTTGCCGAGCCCGTCGATGGTGCCCGTGACCGCCACCTGCGCCCCGCCGGTGATCTCCCCCGGGGTGAGGACGTCGAGGACCGCGAGGGTGAACGCGAGCCCCGCCGAGGGCCCGCCGACCTGGCCGGTGTCGATGGTGACGGGGTACGGCAGGTCGAGCACCTGATCGCGCGTCCCGAGGTTCACCCCGAGGAGGGGCCGGTCGGGATCATCGGGGCGAGCGCCCAGCTCGACGGTCTCGGTACGCACTGGCAGGTCCGAGTGATCGGTGGAGTCCGGGGCCGCAGCGCGGGTGTCGTCACCCCGGTCCTCGCTCTCGCCGTCACCCTGGTCGTCGCCCTCGCCGGAATCGGAGCCGCCCTCGTCACCCTCGTCACCCTCGTCGACCGGCTCGATCGAGCTCGGGTCGTGCTGGATCCGCAAGGTGACCTCGTCGCCGGGGTCGTGGGCCTGGATGCGCTCGACGACGTCGTCGGAGGTGTCGGTTCGGTGCCCGTCGACGCCCACGATCACGTCGCCGGGGCGCGCCACGTCGGACACGGGAAGGTCGGGCGCGACGCCGAGGATGACTGCGCCGGTGCCCGATTCGACGTCGAAGCCCAGGTGCTCGAAGGCGACCTCGGCGGCGACGTCGACGGAGTTGTCCATCATCTGGAGGTTGACCTCACGGTTCTCCTCCGCGCTGTGGTCGCCGAGGATCACCTCCTCGTCCACCACGTCGGTGTCCGGGTCGAGCCAGCCGAGGAAGGCGGTGAGGGCCCGGGCCGGCCGGGTCGACACGGTGGTGAAGTAGATGGTTCCCTCTTCGGGCGGGTACTCGGGGCCGCCGCCCTCGACCGAGACGAGCGACTCGGTGGCGCGCGCCGAGCCCGGCTCGATCAGGTAGTACGGCAACGGGACGAACATCGACGCCACGAACGCGACGAACAGCACGGCGGCGGTGACGACGAGGGCCCAGCGGAGCCGGTGAAGACGGGGGCGGCCGCCACCGGCTCGACCTTCGACCCCGCCCTCGGCCGGATCCCCAACGTCGGGTTCGTCGGGGCCTCCGGCGTCCGGCCGATCGGGAAGTACAGTGTCGTTTCTCGTGTCCACGTCGATGATCAGCCTGCTGGTGGTGGGCGGGGCGCGTGCCGTCTCGGGGTCCCCGTCGGCGCTGCCTCCCAGCCTGCCACGCAGGAGGTAAAGGTGGCATACGGCGAGCACCTGCCGCGCGAGGCGACGGTGAGCCCCATCGACGACGGTGCTGGCCGCGGCTACGAGGAGCCGTGCGCCGCCGATGGTCGGAGCAACGATGCGGGACCGGACGCGGCACGGCCGATCGAGGACACGGTCCCACAAGCCGCGCCTCCCCGACCGGCCGGACGTTCCGCCGCCGCGGTCCCCTCCGGGCGCCGCGTGGTCGCCCCCGCGCCGGCGCCCTACTCGTTCGAGCCCCTCCCGTCGGTGACGTGGGGCCGGCGGCTGCGATCGGCGCTGGGCGTGCTCCTGGTGGTCGCCGCGGTCGGCATGGCGCTGGCGGCGTCCCTCGCCGTCCTCGCGGCCTTCATCAGCCACGCCCTGGAGGGAGCCGTCAGCTGACTGAGGCCGGCGGCCGCGGCGTCGAGCCTCCGGCCAGGGGGCCCTCGACCCCCGGACCGATCAACGTCCGAACAGACCCCGACGAGCACCCATGCCGTTGCTGGAGCCCGCGGACTCGTCGTCCATGCCGGGCGGGGGCGGCGGGGGCGGCGGCAGGGTCTCGAACACGGGGGCGGCATGCTCGGGCTCACCGAACGGTGGTGCTTCGCCAACGGGCTCGGGCGCACCGAAGGGCTCGGCGAGGAGCGGCTCTGCCACGGGCGGCGCCGCGGCGGCCGGCTCGTCGATGCTGGGGAGGTCCATCCATCCACCGCCCTCGGCAGGCCCCCCGGCCACCGGGCCCACCGGCGCAGCGTCCGAGAAGGGCGCCAGCAAGGGAGCCGGCGCCGGAGCCGGCGCCATCTGTGGCGCCGTCGGAGCCGACGCCGATCGCGCCTCGCCGCCGACTTCGACGCGGAAGTACGGCTTGAAGTCGAAGGCCACCTCTTCCATCCGGAAGATGCGGGCGTGGTCCACGCCGTCGCCGTTGCGAAGGCGCTCGACGAACGAGACCGCGTCATCGAGGGCCTCGGTCTGGTGGTAACCGGGCTGCCCGTCAGCAGTGCGATAGATCACCATGTGCGACACGGTGGTACTCCTTCCTGTGGGAACAAACCCCAATCGGGCGCACTCGGGGGCATCTTGAGAGAACCGAAGCGAAATCAGCGGCGACAAGCCGCACTGGCGGGCCACTCGGGCGACGAGGCGACGGCTCGCGCCCTGCTCGCTGACGGCGACCCCGGCACCCGCTCCGTGGCGCTGGGTGCGTTGGGGCGCCTTGGGGCGTTGACCGCCGACGATGTCGCCGGAGCCGCCCGCGATCCCGCGCCCGAGGTGCGGCGACGGGTCGCCGAGGAGGTGGCCGGACATGATCCCGGGCCAGAGGTGTCGCTCCTGTCGCTGCTCTCCGATGCCGACGCCACGGTCGTCGAAGCCGCGTCCTGGGCCTGCGGCGAGCGCGTACCGGCCGAGCCCGGTGCCGTCGCGTCGCTGTGCGCCATCGCCACGGGCCATGAGGATGCGCTCTGCCGTGAGGCTGCTGTCGCTGCGCTCGGAGCCATCGGCGACGAGGCGGCGTTGCCCACGATCCTTGCGGCCACCATGGACAAGGCCACCGTCCGCCGGCGCGCCGTCATCGCACTCGCTCCGTTCGCCGGCCCCGAGGTCGACGCCGCCCTCGAGCGGGCGCTCTCGGATCGCGACTGGCAGGTGCGCCAAGCAGCCGAAGACCTCCTTGCCTAGGGCCTCCCACATCGGCCGGCTGCGCCCTCCACCCCGAGAACGCCGTCGGGTCACACCCCCGGCGCCGTGGCGCAGCAGGTGTGACCCGACGGATCGAGCGATGGCGGCGGCGAGCTACCCCTCGGGGGTGAACTCCCCGCTCTGGCCCTCGAGGTCGATGGGGTCGCCCACGAAGTCGAAGAACTCGCCGTTGTACTGACCGATCTGCAGCGTCTCGATCGGGAACGGGTCCTCTGCACCGTTGGTGGTGAAGGTCACGCCCGGCAGCAGGAGGCCCACTTCGACGCCGTCGAGGCTGTAGGCGCTCTGCATGATGTTCTCGCGGTTCAGGTCTGGCGTGTTGCGGATGGTCTCTGCCAGCAACTGACCGAAGGTCCACCCGATGCCGACCACGCCGTCCTCCACCTGCTCGGCGGACAGGCCGTGGGCCTGGCCCTGCTCCTGGAACTCGACCATGGCGGGATCGTCGTCCCACTGCGGGTCGGCCGGGTCCTTGAGGTAGATCGCCGAGAGCACACCGTCTGCCGAACCCGGGCTGGCGAGGCCGATCACGGTGGACGAGGTGCAGGTCTGGCTGAGCCACACCGTCTCGGGGTCGAAGCCCGACTGGGCCTGCAGGGCGTCGAGCGCCTGCGGGCACTTGAGGGCAGTGGCGCCGAGCAGCACCGTGTCGGCGCCGCTGTTGGCGATGGAGGTGATCTGGCTGTCCACGTCGCTGTCCGAGGGCTCGTAGCTCTCCTCGGCGACGATGGTGATGCCGGTGCCCTCGGTGAGTGCCGTGATCGAGTCGAGGTACTCACGACCGAAGTCGTCGTTCTGGTACAGCACGGCGACCTTGGCCTCGGGGCTGTTCTCCTCGAGGTACTGCACGAACACACCCATCTCGGTTGCGTAGGTGGGCAACGAGCCGATGGTGAACGGGTATTCGTCGGGGTTGCCCCAGAGCGCCGCGCCGGTGGCGGCGTAGAGCTGCGGCACGCAGTCCTGGTTCAGCGTGTCACGGATGGCCAGGTTGTTCGGGGTGCCGACCACGTTGAAGATGCCGAACACCTGGTCCTGCTGGATCAGCTGCTGCACGTTCGACACGGTTTGTCCCGACTCGTAGCCGTCATCGGTCACCTCGACGCTGACCTCACGACCATCGACGCCACCCTCTTCGGAGTTCAGGTAGTCGAAGTAGGCGGTGTAGCCCTCGGCGATCTTGGCAAAGGCGGCGAACAGGCCCGACTGGGGCACGCTGGTGCCGAACTTCACCGACGTGTCGGTCACGCCCTGGGTGGGGCTGCCCGTGCACGACGCCGTGTCGATGGTGAGCGGGCCGGCGTCCTCGCCGGATGCGGAGGTGTCGTCGCTCCCACCCGAGTCGCTGCTGGTGTCGTCACGGCCACCACCACAGGCAGCGGCGGTGAGGACGAGCGCGAGGGCAAGCGCCAACCAGCGCGCCCATCGAGTCCGAGTGGTCATGGTTCTCTCCTGTGTTCGGGTTGCAGGTGCAGTGAGACGTCGGGGTCAACCCGCGGCCGCCGGCGCGTCCGCGGTTGGAGGCGCGTCGAGGGCCGGGGGCGGCGTGGCCGTGGAGCCGGGCAGGTGACGGGCCACGAAGGCCCACAGGCGCTTCAAGCCACCGATGATGCCGCCGGGCAGGACCAGCATCAAGATGATGAGGAGGCCGCCGTAGATGACCTGGGACAAGGCCGGGTTGACGTCCTGGGAGAACTCGGGCACGAAGACCACGAAGATCGAGCCGACGATGGGCCCGAAGATGGTGGCCGCACCGCCGATCACGAGGGCGGCGAGGAACTCGATCGACTTGTTGATGGTGAACGAGTTGGCGTCCACGAAGGGGGTGTTGATGACCGACATCGACCCGGCGAGCCCGGCCAGCGCCGCGCTCAGCCCGAAGGTCATGACCTTGTAGGCCGCCAGGTTCACGCCCACCACCTCGGCGGCCACCTCGTTGTCCCGCACGGCGATGAGCGCCCGGCCCACCCGGCTCTTCACCAGGTTTCGGGCCAGCACGAAGAGCACGACGGCCATCGCCAAGAGCATGTAGTAGATGAACTGGTCGTTGGTGAGGCTCGACCAACTGGGCACCTGGAAGCGGGGCACGACCTTGCCCTGGGTGCCACCGGTGACCGACGAGAACTTCTTGATCACCAACGTGAAGGTGGTGGCGAAGGCCAGCGTGGTGAGGGCCAGGTAGAGGCCCTTGATGCGCAACGCGGGCACGCCCACGAGCGCGCCCACCACGAAGGCGAGCAGCGCACCCACCGGCATGGTGGCCAGGTAGGACCATCCGTGGTCGGCGACCAGTATCGCGGTGGTGTAGGCCCCGATGCCGAAGAAGGCGCCGTGGCCGATCGAGATCTGGCCGTTGAAGCCGGTGAGCAGGCCGAGGCCGAGCACCGCCACGGACAAGAAGATGACCTCGTTGAACTGCCGAACCCGGAACTCCTGGTAGTACAGCGGCAGCTGGTACAGGATGACCGCGGCCACGACCACCACGAGCCCTTTGAGGGCGAGCACCTTCCAGTTGCGGATGGCGGTCGGCTCCGGGTGGGGGGTCTCCGCGGCCCACGGAGCCTCCGGCGGCTCCTCCATGGGCTCGGCGTCGGAGGTCATACGCGTGCCACCTGCTGCTTGCCGAACAGACCGCTCGGCTTGACCAGCAGGATCACGAGGATGATCACGAAGGCAGCGCCATCGCGCAGGTCGGTCCCCACGAAGCCGACGTAGGCCCCCACCATCTCCTGCACCACCCCCACGATCAACCCGCCGACGACGGCACCGAGGGGACTGTCCAGCCCGCCGAGGGTGGCGGCGGCGAAGGAGAACACGAGGACCTGGATCATGAAGTTCGTGTCGAACTGCTGATTGCGGGCGGCGGTGAGGCACCCGGCCAGCGCGCCGAGGGCGGCAGCGAGACCCCACCCGATCATCAGCATGCGGCCGACCCGGATGCCCACCAGACCGCTCGACTCGGTGTTCGACGCCACCGCCCGCATGCCCAGGCCCAGCTTCGTCTTCTGGAACAGCAGGTAGAGCACGAAGGCGACCACCACGAGGGCGGCCAGCCGACCGAGCAGGTCGGCATCGATGCTGACCCCGAGGACGTCGTACGCCTCGTTCGGGAAGGGGTTGGCGAACGTGCGCGCCTCGGTGCCCCAGAGCCATTGCGCGAGCGCGTTGAGGGCGAGGAACATGCCGATGGTGACGATGACGATGTTCAGGGGAGAGCCACCCTCGACCGGTCGGATGATCACGCGCTCGATGAGTGCGCCCCCGAGCAGGGACAGCAGCATCGCGGCGAGGATCGACACCCAGACGTTGGCCCCGTTGTCCTGGAACGTCCACGCGACGAAGGTCGAGAACATGGCCATCTCGCCCTGGGCGAAGTTCAAGATGCCCGTGCTGCGGAAGATGAGCACGATGGCCAGGGCCAACAGGGCGTAGATCGACCCACGCCCGATGCCCACGATCAACCGCTCCAGGAACAGATCCACCGTCGTCGTCTCCTAGTACCCGAGGTAGGCCTTGCGCACCGACTCGTCGGTGCGCATCTCGTCGGCGGTGCCGCTGGCCACGATCGTCCCCGCCTCGAGCACGTAGGCCCGCTGGGCGATCTCGAGGGCGAGGTTGGCGTTCTGTTCGACCACCAGAAGCGACATGGCGCCGCTTCGGTTCAGCTCCCCGAGCTGGGCGAAGAGCTCCTGGGTCACGATCGGTGCGAGTCCGAGGGAGGGCTCGTCGAGGAGGAGGAGCCGCGGTCGGGACATCGCGGCACGGGCGATGGCGAGCATCTGCTGCTCGCCGCCGCTCATCGAGCCGGCAGCCTGCTGCTTGCGTTCGGCCAGGCGGGGGAAGGTCTCGTACCACCGCTCGATGTCGGCGTCGATCTCGCCGTCCTTGCGGACGTAGGCACCGAGGCGGAGGTTCTCCTCGACGGTGAGGTCCACGAAGGTGCCCCGGCCCTGGGGCACGTGGGCGAGACCGCGTCGAACGATGTCCTCGGGGCGCTTGCCCACCACGGACCGGCCGTCGACCGCGACGAGGCCCTTGGCCTGGATCATGCCCGTGACGGCCCGGATGGTGGTGGTCTTGCCGGCGCCGTTGGCCCCGAGGATCACCACCACCTCACCCTCGTCGACATGGAAGTCCAGGCCGCGCAGCACCTGCACCAGGCCATAGCCCGCTTCGAGGCCCTTCGCCTCGAGCAGCGCGGTCACGCCGGGCTCCCCAGGTAGGCCTCGATCACCTTGGGGTTGTCCTTGATGTCCTCCGGAAGGCCTTCGGCGATCTTCGAGCCGTAGTCGAGCACGACGATCCACTCCGAGATGCGCATGACCATGGCCATGTGGTGCTCCACGAGCAGCACCGTGAGGCCGAACTCGTCGCGGAGGCGCTGGACCACGCCTGTGAGCTCGTCGACCTCGGCGTGGGTGAGGCCGGTCGCGGGCTCGTCGAGCATGAGCAGCTTCGGGTCGGAGACGAGGGCCCGGGCCAGTTCGATGCGCTTCAAGGTGCCGTAGGGCAAGCCCGCGGCGGGGGCGTTCGCGTACGAGGCCAGATCGAGGCGCTCGAGGATGTCGAGGGCCTTGGCCCGCTCGGTCTTCTCCTCCTTCATCGCCCCCGGCAGGCGGAACGAAGCGGTGAAGAAGTTGGCCTTGGTGGCCGAATGCCCGCCGATGATGACGTTCTCGAGCACCGACAGCGATGGCACGAGGGCCAGGTTCTGGAAGGTGCGGGCGATGCCGTTCGCGGCGATGGCGTGGGCCGGGACCTTGAGCAGATCCCGTCCGTCGTAGGTGATCGTGCCCTCGGTGGGCTGGTAGAGACGGCTCACGCAGTTGAAGAGGGTGGTCTTGCCCGCGCCGTTCGGCCCGATGAGAGCGCAGATCTTGCCCTCTTCGATGTCGAAGCTGAGTCGGTCCAGGGCGACGACCCCGCCGAAGCGCACGCTGACGTCACCCACCTCGAGCAGTGCCATCGAGCGTCCCCCCCTCCCCTGGATCGTGCGTCCACCCGTCGAACGGGGGGAACCCTAGTTGGTCCCAGGCGACTGCGTTCGTGTTCAGCAGCGTTCATCCACGGCGGCGCGCCGCACGCTCAGCGCCGGGTGTTGTCCTCCATGAACATCACCTTCAGCGCCTCGTAGGACTCGATGCACCGGCCGGCCCCGAGGGCGACGCACTCGAGGGGGAGGTCGACCAGGCGCACCTGCACGTCGGTCTCGTCGGTGAGGCGCTGGTCGAGGCCGCGCAGCATGCCGCCGCCTCCCACCAGGTGGATTCCCTGGACGATGAGGTCCTGCGCCAGCTCGGGCGGGGCGTTTCCCAGGCAGGCGACGACCGAATCGATGATGGCGCTCACCGGCTCTTCGATGGCGGCTCGCACTTCTTCGGGCGAGAGGATCACCGTCTTGGGCAGCCCGCTCATGAGCTCACGACCCCTCACCTCGGCCTTGAACTCGTCCTGGGTGGGGTAGGCAGAGCCCATGGTGATCTTGATCTTCTCGGCGGTCTGCTCACCGATGGCGATGCCGTACTCGCGGCGGATGTAATGGGTGATCGCGGTGTCGATGTCGAACGACCCCACCCGGACGGCCTGGAGGGCGACGACGCCGCCGAGGGAGAGGATGGCCGACTCGGAGGTCCCGCCGCCGATGTCGATGACCATCGACCCCATGGGTTGGTCGATGGGCAGGTTGGCCCCGATGGCGGCGGCCATGGGTTGTTCGATGAGCTGGGCCTCGGCGGCACCGGCGCGCCGGGCGGCCTCGGTGACGGCACGTCTCTCGACCGCGGTGATGGCCGAGGGGACGCAGATGACCACTCGGGGACGGTTGAAGCGGTTGACCCCCACCCGCTGGAGCACCAACCGGATCATGCGCTGGGTGATGTCGAAGTCGGTGATGGCGCCCTGGCGCAGCGGGCGCACCGCCACGATGTGGCCCGGGGTGCGACCGATCATCTGCCAGGCGTCGTAGCCGACGGCCAGGACCTCCTGGGTCTGGTTGTTGAGGGCGATGACCGACGGCTCGTTCAAGACGATGCCCTGCCCGCGCGCGTAGACCAGGGTGTTGGCCGTACCCAGGTCGATGGCCAGGTCGCGCGCCAGGGTGGCTACCGCCCGGGCTTCGGGCCGTCGGGCCCGCCGGATCGGGGAACACCCGGACCATCCGGGCGGTCGGGGGCGATGGCGCGCATCTGCTCGGAGAACGAGTCGACGCCGTGGTTGACGCCGGATGGCCCGCGGTGGCGCGCCCAGACGATGAGGATGCCGACGGCGGAAAGGACGATGGCGATCAGGAGGAAGAGGAGGTTTCCCACGGGGTTTCTCTCAGTTGGTGGAGTCGGAGGAGGCGCCACGTCCGGCGGAGATGGGCCGGGCGGGAGCGCGGAGATCGGAGTCGTCGAGAGGCGTCGCGTCGAGGCCCCAGTCCTCGCCGCCGTCCCAAGCTTCACGCTTCCAGATGGGCACGGTGGCCTTGAGGCGGTCGATGGCGAAGCGCGCCGCGGCGAAGGCCTCATGGCGGTGGGCCGAGGAGGCCACCACGACGACTGAGGTCTCGCCGACGGCGACGGGACCGACCCGGTGCAGCAGCACGAGGCGACCGAGCTCCCAGCGCCGACGGGCGTCAGCGGCGATGGCGGCCAGTCGGGGCACCGCCTGCTCCTCGTACGCCTCGTAGCCGAGCTCGGTGACGCCCGGCCGCCCTTCGGCATGGTCACGGGCCGTGCCGCAGAAGGTGACGACAGCGCCGCAGTCGTGGCGTACTGCCCAATCGGTCGCCCGACCGATGGGGAGGGAGGCAGAGGTCAGCCCCACCCAGTCGTCGCCCTCCGGCGGGGCGTGCAGCTCATGGGGTGACTCCACCCGGCCCATCGTAGGGGCCGACGACCGCAACCGAAGGCTTCGGCACCCGCGGCCCCCTCGGAGGAGGGCGTCGGTATTGTCGCCGCCATGTTGCCGCCGGAGGGACCCGACGAGGACGGGGACGACCTCGTGCCACCCCTCCCCCCCGAGGACCGTCTCTGGCGTCACCCTTCCGAGATGGGAGCCGCCGCGCTGATCGCGCCTCGCCCCGGCGCGACAATTGAGCGTCGCGCCGGGACCGGATCACCATGGCTGGTCGGCGCGGTGGCGGGTCTCGCCAGCGCGCTGCTCACGTTGGCCGCGGTGGTGGCCTTCGGCGGATTCGACGGAGGGGGGGTCGAGCGCACCGTGGTGGAACGGGTCGCGGTGGCTCCCACGGCCACGCTGCCGGTGGCCATCGGGGGGGCGACCGGATCGAGCGGCGCCGTGGCCGACCTGACCGCCGTCGCGGGCCCGGCCGTCGTCCGGCTCGAGGTGACCCGTGCAGGCACCGACGGCTCCGGGGCCGAGACCATCACCACGACGGGTTCGGCGGTGCTCTTCCGCGACGACGGGTACCTGCTGACCAGTGCCGACCTCGTGGACCACAGCGTCGCCATCGCGGTGATCCTCGCCGACGGCGACCTACTCGAGGGTCGGTTGGTGGGATCCGACGCCCTCACGGATGTCGCCGTCGTCAAGATCCCGGGCGAGCGGTTGCCCACCGCGGTGCTCGGATCGGTCGACGACCTCGCCGTCGGGCAACCTGCGCTGATCGTCGGGGCGCCCAACGCTCCCGGCGACGACCATCCGGTCACCTCGGGCATCGTCAGCGCGCTCGGCCGGACCGTCGAGGCTTCCGGTCCCACCACCCCGGCCCGCCACGACATGATCCAGACCGACGCACCCCTCGACCCAGCGGCGGCCGGCGGGGCGCTGGTCGATCGGCGCGGGGCGGTCGTGGGCATCACCACCGCCTCCCCCGAGGGTTCGCCAGGCGAGGGCCTCAGCTTCGCCACCCCCATCGACACCGCCCGCGACGTTGCCGCCCAGATCATCCTGACCGGCTCGGCCCACCACCCGTGGCTGGGCATCGAGGGCTCGGACGTGGAGGCTCGCACCGCCGACGACCTCGCACTGGAGGGCGGTGCCCGCGTCGCCACCGTGGCCGAGGGCAGCCCGGCCGACGATGCCGGACTCGCACCCGACGACGTCATCACCTCGGTCGACGCCGACACGATCACCTCGATGGCCGACCTCGTGGTCGAACTGCGTCGTCACGAGCCAGGCGCGCTCATCCTCATCACCTTCCTTCGTGACGGCCGTCCCGGTGCCGTCGTCGCCCACCTCGGCGAGCGCGCCTGATCCCCGGGACCGAACCGGTAGCCGATCTCGCCGGGACGCAGCGATCAGCGGCGGTGCCTGAGCACCGCACGGACCATGAGCACCGCCGTGATGACCCCGCCGAGCAGGCCCAAGCCCACACCGACCAACGCGATCTCTTGGCGCCGGCGGCCACTCAGCGCGGCCCACCCTGTGGGGCGGTGCGACGAGACGTAAGCCTCCTCGTTGCTGTTCTGAGGCGACCAGCCCGCGGCCTTGAGCTTGTCATTGGCGACCACCCAGGGATTGGCCACGTAGGCGACGACGCCGGGCGGCGTCGGGGTGAGACCGAACTTCCAGCGCCACGCGGCCACCCTGGTCACCATGCGCTCGGGCAGACGGACGTTTGGCCCGCGGCCGGCGAGGGCACGGAGGTCGTCGGCCTTGATCCAGCCGTCGGGGGCCACGTTGTAGACCCCGCGGAGGTGCTCGCGGAACGCCAGATCGACGGCGTCGGCGAGGTCGTCGAGGTGGACGAATTGGCTCGGGGCCTCTGCGTCCCCGGGACGCAGGCCGCTGCCACTCCACAGCGACTGGGCCAGCCACGCGGTCCGCTCCTCGGCCACGGCGACGGTGGGCCGCAGGACCGCCACCCCGACGGCCGGGTGTGCATCGGCCAGCTCACGGGCGAGGCGTTCGACCTCGGCCTTGTGGGTTGCGTAGGCCAGCCCCGGGTTCGGCCGCACGGGCGCCTCTTCGGTGAGGGGAAGGGGGTTGTTCGGCCAAGCTCCGTAGACCGTGGCGCTCGAGAGCACGACGACGTGCTCCACACCCACGGTTCCGGCAGCCTCGAAGAGGCGGCGGGTTCCCTCCACATCCACGCCACCGGCGCCGGTCCCGTCGAGCTCGACGCCGCCGGTACCGCCCAGGTGCACCAGCGCACCGGCGCCTTCGAGGGCGGCCTTGAACTCGGCCTCAGGATGGTCCGAGCCGTCGGCGAGATCCAGCGTGACGACTCGGTCGACCTCGGGATCCGCGTCGAGGCGCGCCCGCACCCGCTGTCCCAGCGCGCTCGCCGCGCCAGTGAGGACAACGGAGGTCACGCCTCTACGATGCCCGTGTGAGCGATCCCGGTCCATTCGGGGACGATCCCTTCAAGGGCATGCCCTTCTTCGGCGACCTCGCCAAGATGCTGTCCAAGCAGGGACCGGTGAGTTGGGAGGCGGCGGGGCAGCTGGCGCTCTCCATCGCGAGTGGCGGCCAGTCCGAGCCGAACGTCGACCCCATGGAGCGCATCACCCTCGAGCAGCTCGCCCGCGTCGCCGAGCTGCAGGTGGCGGCGGCCAGCGGGCTCACGCCGTCGGTGAGCGGCCGGGGGGTCACCATCCTCCCCGTCACCCGCTCCCAATGGGTGCAGCACAGCCTCGACGCGTACAGGCCGCTGTTCGAGCACCTCGCGACCTCGCTCACTCCGAATCCGGCCGAGGCCGACGCCGCGCCCATCGAGAACGACCCTCTCGGCGGCGACCCTGGGGCGTGGCTCGGCCCCCTCATGGCCATGATCGGGCCGATGATGCTCGGCATGACGGCCGGCTCGATGCTCGGCCACCTGTCGCGCCGATCGTTCGGCCAGTACGACCTCCCCGTGCCGCGACCGGCGAGCGACGAGCTGCTGTTGGTGGTGGTCAACCTCGATGAGTTCGGCGCCGAGTGGAGCCTGCCGGGCGACGACCTGCGCCTCTGGGTCTGCCTGCACGAGATCGCCCACCACGCGGTGATGAACGTCCCCCACGTGCGGACGCGCCTCCACGGCCTGCTCACGGACTACGTCTCGAGCTTCGATCCCGACCCCGGCGCCCTCGAGTCCCGCCTCGGCGACGTCGACCCGAGCAGCGGCGATGCCCTGTCCCACTTCCAGGGCGTGATGAGCGACCCCGAGGCCCTTCTCGGTGCGGTCCGTTCTCCAGCGCAACGGGAACTGCTCCCCCACCTCGAGGCCCTGGTGACCGTCATCGTCGGCTACGTCGACCACGTCATGGATCAGGTGGGCGCTCGCCTCCTCGGCTCCTACGACATGGTCACCGAGGCACTGCGTCGCCGACGGGTCACCGCCGACGAGTCCGACCGGTTCGTCGAGCGGCTGCTCGGCCTCGAGCTGGGCCAGGCCCAGTACGAGCGAGGCGCGGCCTTCATCGACGGCATCGTCCAACGGGCCGGGACCGAAGTGCTCGAGCGCCTGTGGGCCGACGAGGCCGATCTCCCCACCCCCGCCGAGGTCGATGCCCCCGGCCTCTGGCTGGCGCGAATCGGCGTCGACTTCGAGCTGCCCGACGACCTCGACGTACCGGACGACCTCAGCGGCCTCGACGACGGCACCGACCAGCAGTAGCACTGGCGGGCGACGCCCCACCCTTCAGGCGGGGAGGAAGCGCACCTCGTCGCCGACGGCGATGTCGCCCGACGTCGCCATCGAGCAGTACAGCCCCAGGTTGCCGCCGTGCTCGCGGTTGACCGTGCGGAGGACATCGAGGTCACGTGCCAGGTCGCCCTGGGCGCGGGTCGTCATGGTGCAGCGGATGGTGGGCTCATCGACGGCGACCTCGGCCGCGGCCCCGAACCGGAGCCGACCACCGACCCAGGCGTCCTCCACGAAGTCGTCACCGTCGGCCTCGACGAGGATCGTGGGCCGGAAGCGCTCAGCCGACCACGTGCCGTCCGGGTAGCGGCCCGCCGCGGCCCGGAGGCTGGCGGTGGTGAGCACGTGCACGTCGGCCAGGTCGAAGAAGGTGCCTGGCGGGCAGTGCCAGTCGAAGACGTCGGCGGTCTCGTCGTCCAAGTTGAAGGTCATGGAGTAATTGCGCGACGTGTCCGGCGGCGCGGGCTCGACGTACACCGCCCGTCCGAGCCACTCGGACGCCGCCGCGCTGGCGGCCGCCGATGGCGCCGGCAACCAGTCGCTGCCGGGGAGCCGCACCTCGATGCCCGTGGCGGTCGTGCGGGCGCTCGCCTCGAGCAGCTCGGGCACCCGCTTGGCCGTCAGGACGTAATCGCTCTTGGCGTCCACGATGCCGAGCAGGCGGTCCCCGACGAGACCCCGGGGCCCGAAGGTGGCCTGCTCGACGAGCTCGCCCTGGAGGGACTTCACCGGGTAGCGGGCCAGGCGGGCCACGCGGCCCACGACGACGGCGTCGGTCATGCCCGTGATGATCGCCCACCGACCCGGCGATGGGAGCGACGGCTGGTCGGCGGGACGGGATCGCGCCCGGGAACGGGGGCAGCGTCGGGGGAGGTCCCGTTGGTGGCCGGCGGGTCGCCGTCGGCCTGCGGGACGCTCCGGTCATCGCCCTTGGCGCGGCGGCGCGCCCGCAGGTGCTGCACCCACGCCTTGAGCGAGGTCGACACCGACGCCGGGGCCTGGGGCTCACGTCGCCGGCGACGTGACGACGCCGAACGGCTGGCCTGCTCACGGACGCTTCGCCGCCCGATCACGTAGGAAGCGAGGGCGAAGGCCGCGGCGACGGCCACCATCAGCTCGCCGAGGCGGGCGGGGATGGGCAGCACCACGGGGAGGAAGGCGCCGAGCACCCAGTAGATCTGGAAGCGGGTCTCGAAGCGGGCGAACATGCGGCCCCGGTTGGCGTCGGGGGCGTCGCGCTGGACGATCGAGTCGAAGGACAGCTTGGCCGCCCCGGCGGTGATGCCGAGGCCGAGGGCGATGAAGGCCATGCCCCACAGGCCGCCCACCCAGGCGGCCAGCAACGAGGCCGCCACGGTGGCGCCGAGGGCGCCGATGAGCATGTCCTCCTCGTCGGTCGTGCGCCGGATGCGCGGCGACAGCGCCGCCCCGAGCAGCCCGCCGGCGGCGCTGAAGGCCACGATGACGCCGAAGTGCCAGGTCGGGTCGTCGTTGCGGCGGAGCTCGAAGGCCAGGAGGAAGGCGAGGAAGCCGACCGCGCCTCGAAGCAGGCCCATCGCCCCGGAGGCCAGGTGGATGCCCATGCTGTGCAGCTCGGTGCGCTCGGCCTCGTCGGCCGGCTCGGGCGCGACCGGGGTGTTGGGGAGGCGGGTCGCGGCCATGGCCGCGACCGTGAAGACCATCGCCGCGAGGCCGATCACCCACTCGGAACCCCCCAGTTTGGCGAGGAGCAGGCCCGGTGGAACCGCGATGACGCCGGCGAGGCCCGAGATGAGCGAGAGCTTCGAGTTGGCCTCGACCAGCTCGGCGTCGGTGCGCACGGTGGTGGGCACGATGGCGCTCTTGGCCACCTGATAGCCCTTGCCCAACACGAGGATGAGGAACGCCTCGGGGAAGAGCCAGAGGCTGTCGAGATTGCCCACCATCACGATGCAGATCACGACCCGCAGGGCGGCCGAGCCCATCACCATCCACTTGCGCCCACCCCCCGCCCGATCGATGGCCGGGCCGATGAGGGGCGACACCACGGCGAACGGCGCCATGGTGAGCAGCAGGTAGAGAGCGACCCGCCACCGTGCCGCCTGCGGGTCGATGCTGAAGAACAGCGAGTTGGCCAGCGCCACCGCGATGAGGGCGTCGCCGGCCACCGAGAAGGCGTGCACCCGGGCCAGGCGGGCGAATGGCGAGCTCACGAACGCTTCCTGCGGATGTTCGGGTGACGGCTTTCGCAGGGGTCGCCACCCGCGTCCCGCGTGTTCGGGTGGCGCGCTCACGGTGCCAAGCGTAGAGGGGGGCACGCTGGACCCTTTCCCCGCCCGCGGGGTTCGGACACGGCGATCGATCTCCGAAGGTACACCGTCGCCCCGGGTTCGCCCGGCTACTCGCTGCGGAGCGTGCCGGCGGGGCGCCGGTGGCCGGCCAGCCAGGCCGCGGGCACCGCCACCGCGACGGCCACGGCGACCACGACGAGGGGGAGGCCGACGAGGACCTGCGCGGCGACGAGGGCATCGCCTTCGACCGCGCTGCTCTCGGCCACCACCCGCCACAGCGTCCTCCCCACCGCGATCCCGATGGGCAGGCCGAGGACGGCGCCGATGCCCGCGGCCACCAACGCCATGGTCATCACCACGGCGCCCGCCTCCCGAGGGGTGTGGCCAAGCACCCGCAGGACGGCGAGGTCCCGCCGGCGGCGCCGTAGGGACACCCACAGCGCATTGGTGAGGGCAGCGAGGCCGATCACGGCCAGGAACGCGGTGAGCAGCTCCGGCAGCCGTCCGAGTTGGGAGAGGTTGTCGATCTCGGCGGGCGGCGTCGCCTCGGTGAGCTCGTAGTCCCTCCCGTAGTCCCCCATCACCTCCTGCACCGAGTGGCCCGGTGCCACGTCCACGACGATCTCGGTGAACGGAGCCGTCCCTCCCAGGCGCTCGGCACCCGCCGGCGTGACGAGGGCCTGCTCGCCGAAGGCGCCGTTGCCGAGGTCGGGACCGACCCCGATGCCCACCACCCGGAGCCGCACAGCGGGTCCGGCGGTGATCTCGTCACCGATGCCCACGCCCTGCTGCTCGGCGAGGTTCGGCTCGAGGACGACTTGGTCCGGGGCGGTGGGCAGCAACCCGCGGCTGATCCACCAGGGTGTGTCGCCGACGAGGTCCTCGTAGGCGTTCACGTAGCGGCGGTCGTCGCCGATGCGCACCGTGGTCTGGGTGTAGCGGGTGGCCCCGGCGACCGCGGGATCGGCGGCGACCCGGGCCGCAGCGGCTTCATCGGCGTCGACGATGGCGAACTCGCCGGACCAGCCGAAGCGGGCGGGGGCGGCGACAAGGCGATCGAGGCTGGCACCGAAGACGGTGCCTGCGGCAACCCCCACGACGGCCACGGCCACGCCCGCCATCGCGGACCGCAGGGGCGCGGCGGCCCGGTCCCGTCCGACGGTGAAGCGGACGCCGATGGTCGACGGTGAGCCCGCCGGCCAGCGCCACGATCGCTCGCCGGGGGTTGCTCCCGCCCGACGACGGGCACGCGCCCGCCGGGTGGTCAGGGCCAAGGTGACGGCCACCAAGACGAGCACCACGACCATCGTCAGCAGGGCGCCGGCGGCGACCACGCCGACGTTCAGCGCCGGCCCGGGGTGGGGCTCGAGGGCGCGCATGGACCCGAGCGGTTCGAGGCCGGCGGTGGCCACACCGACGACGGCCACCAGCGCACCGGCCAACAGCGCGACCGGCGCAGCGGCGGCCAGGCGGGCGGCGAGGATCTGACCGGAGGTCACGCCGAGGGCCGCGTGCGCGGCCTCGGCCTCGTTGGCGGCGCCGTGATAGCGGTTGAAGCCCTGCGCCAACAGGAAGAGCGCGACGAGCGCGGCCACACCGGCGAAGGCGGCGAGTCCGGCCCCCAGCACCCGAGCCGTCGTCTGGATCTCGCTGCGGGCCTCTCCGGGCACCTCGATCTGGAAGGTGTCGAACTCCTCGGCGCCGGCGGCGACCTCGAACTCGTCGCTCAAGGCGTCCACCTGCCGACGCAGCTCGGGGACGCCGTCGGCGCCGTCGGACAGGCGCACCAGCACCACTTGGGTGGCGACCAGCGCGTCGGGGTGCGCCGCCACGAAGGCGCGGGACGTCACCACCGGCGGCACGCCCTCGCTGCCGCCGGCCATCTGGTACGTCCCCACCAGCTGGGCGTCCACCGTCGGCCCGCCGGGACGCCCGAAGCCCGTGTCGAACGACCGGTAGTCCTCGGCGGTGAGGAAGGTCAGCGGCAGACGGTCGCCGACGTCGATGCCGGCGTCGAGCAACTGCCCGGCCAGGTCCTCGCTCACCATGAGCTCGTCGGGGGTGGATGGGTCGGGCAACCGTCCCGTCACGACGAGCGGCCGGAACAGGCCGGGCGGCGGGTCCTCGGCGGCGCCGATCATGCCCAGGTACACCTTGTCGTCACCGAGCGCCGCGACGCCGACGTCCACGGTCCACGACGCCTCGACCCCGTCGAGTGACTTGACCGCCTCGATCGCAGGGTCCGCAGGGGACGCGTTCACGAAAATCTGCGCCTCGGCAGGCCCGGTCGCCTCGGTGAGGCGGTCGAACGCCGTCGTGGTGCGCCGGGCCAGCGCCGTCGATGAGGTGACGAGCGCACCGCCGAGCGCGGCCAGCACGGCCAGGACGAGCAGCGCCGGCCAGCGGCGGCGCAGCTCGGACTTGGCCAGCAGCAGGACGGCGCTCACGGTTGGGGTCGGGGCAGGGCTCGGCTCCAGGGACTCAGGCCCCGGCGCTCATCCCCGGGGACTGTCGTATTTGTACCCAAGTCCGCGGATGGTGATGATCCGCGTCGGATTGGAGGGGTCCTCTTCGACCTTCGCCCGCAGGCGCTTCACGTGGACGTCGAGGGTCTTGGTGTCGCCCACGTAGTCGTGGCCCCACACGCGGTCGATGAGGACGTCGCGGGTCAGCACCCGCCCGGCGTTGTCGAGCAGGACGGTCAGGAGCTCGAACTCCTTGAGCGGCAGGCTCACCGCCTCCCCTCGGATCGTGACCTCATGGCGCTCTGGGTCGACCACCACGTCCCCCACCGAGAGCACCTCTTCGCCATGGACGAGCAGCGACGTGTCGTCGGGCGCACGTCGCAGTACCGCCCGCATCCGGGCCACCAGCTCTCGCAGCCGGTAGGGCTTGGTCACATAGTCGTCGGCGCCGACCTCGAGTCCCACGACGGTGTCGATCTCCGCACCCTTTGCGGTGACCATGATGATCGGCACCTTCGACCTCGAGCGGAGCTCACGGCAGACGTCGATGCCCGACACCTTGGGCAACATGACATCGAGGAGCACGAGATCCGGGCGCACGGCGTCGAACTGATCGAGTGCCTCGGCCCCGTCCCGTGCGACCTGCACCCGGAATCCCTCGCGCTTCAACCCGACGGTGAGTGCGTCGACGAAGGAGTCCTCGTCCTCCACGACCAGCACGGTGACCTCTGACGCAGCCATCAGACGGTGCTCCTCTCGATCTGGGCCTCGGGCTCGGCGCCGGCGGCGCCTGCGTTCCGGGGCATGGGCGTTGCTGGCAGCGCGGGCAGCCGCAAGGTGAACTTGGATCCCTCACCCTCACGCGAGTCGACGCTGACGACGCCGCCGTGGTTCGTGGCGACATGCCGGACGATCGCGAGGCCGAGCCCCGTGCCACCGGTTTCGCGACTGCGGGCCCGGTCGACCCGGTAGAACCGCTCGAAGATGCGATCAAGGTCACGAGACGGGATGCCGGGTCCGCGATCGGCCACCGAGAGCTCGACCCAGTTGCCCACCTGGTCGGCCGAGACGACGACCGACGACCCCAGGTCCGAGTACTTCACCGCGTTGTCGAGCAGGTTGAACACGGCGGACACGAGTTGGCGTGAGTCGCCGCGCACCGACAGGCGATCGTCCACCCGACACTCGATGGCGATGCCTCGCTGCTCGGCCGCCGATGCCGCACGTGCTGCCGCCTCGGCGATCACGATGTCGAGGGCGACGGGCTCCCACTCGGTGCCCTCGTCAGCCTCGACGCGGCTGAGCGACAGCAGGTCATCGATGGTGTTGCCCACCCGGTGGGCCTCATCGAGCATGCGCCTCGCGAGCCGGGCCCGATCCTCGGGGTCCTCCGCGGCGAGGAGGGTCTCAGCCAGCAGCGCCATGGCCCCGACCGGCGTCTTCAGCTCGTGGCTGATGTTGGCCACGAAGTCGCGCCGGACGTGGTCGAGTCGACGACGCTCCGACACATCGTCGATGACGGCCAGGGCTCCACTCATCGCCGGCCCGCTTCCGCTCGGCAAGGGGTAGGCGTCGACCACCAAGGTCCGACGGGGCGGCCCGTAGAGCTCGAGGGTGCGTGACGCCGCGGAACCGGATGCTGCGGTGGCCAGTAGCTCGGTGACCGCGGCCGAGACGAGCGCGTCACCGTGACGAGCCCGGGAGTAGCCGGCGCCCACGTCGTTCTCGAAGACCACTCTGCCTCGCTCGTCGCTGATGAGCACTCCTTGCGGGATGGCGTTGAGGGCGCGCACGAGCCGATCCGAGGGCACGAGGCCAGCGGTGTGGCGGGCCGAGGTCTCGATGGCCTCGTCGAGGGCGCCGAGGTGCTCGTCGAGGCCTGCCTTCGGCGAAGCAGCCCGGCCCCCGAGCCTGACGGTGGCCCGATCGATGCCTCGCAGGGTTCGGTGCTCGCGACGGGCGACGACCAACAGGGCGACCACCGCGACCGCGGTGACCGTCGCGAAGAACCCCGCAACGGCGACGGTCATCCGGCGCTCGGGGTGCGGGAGCGTTCGAGGTGGTGCACGATGTCGTCGAGCCCGTCGACGTTGCGCGCCGAGCCTTCGACGGCTCGCGGGCCGACGAGCTCGGTGACGGCGACGTAGCCAGCGAGCACCAGAGCGGTGTCGCAGTCCTCCGGCAGGACGTCGCCGGTCTCGCGCAGCTCCATCTGGAGGCGACCCGTCACCCCGTTGCCGGCAGGCAGCTGCGCCTCGGCGATGGCGGCGCGTACTGTGCCGAAGGGCGCAAGGGTGGCCCGACGGACGCCTCGGACGTCCGCGACCGCCCGATCGGGCACGTTCAGGTTCAGCACCGTGCGCTCGGGCGCGGCCTCCAACCAGGAGAGGGCGCGGACCGCGAGGGTGGCGGCGGTGTCCCAGTGCATGGGATCTCCCGGCTCCAAGCTCACGGCGAGGGCGGAGACCCCGAAGTTGGCCGCGGTCAGTGCCGCGCCCACCGTCCCAGAGTGCAGCGTGGCCCGTCCGGTGTTTGCGCCTGGATTGATGCCGGACACCACGGCGTCGCACGGTGCGCCGAAACCGCCCAAACGGGCGGTCAGCACGGCGAGCGCCGGTGGTCCGTCGACCGCGTAGGTCGGCACCCCCCGGAGCCCTGGGATCTCGAAGGTCTCGATGTCGATGTGCTCGTCGACGTGGAGTCGACCGAGCGCGGCGCCGCTCCCGCTCATGTCGGCGCGAGGCGCAGCGACCAGGACCTCATGGCCGGCCGCGACGACCGCGGCGGCGAGGCGGTGGATCCCCGGTGCCGCCACCCCGTCATCGTTGGTGACGAGGACGCGCATCAGGCGGGATCGCCCCCTGACGGATCGAAGGGTGCCGACGCGCCGTTGGCGCTGCGCTCCTCGAGGATCGACTCGTCGATCTCGCCGCGCGCACGCGCCCGGGCGGCGCCCGCTTGCTCGGGGAGCCAGCCGGTCACCATGTAGCGAACGCGCTCGCCCATGTTCACCGCATGATCCCCGATGCGCTCGTAGTACCGGCCGATCAGCGCCAGCTGCACCGCGGCCTGGAGGTCGATGTTGCCCGACGAATGCGACTCGAAGATGGCCTGGATGTAGTCCTTGTGCAGCAGGTCGAGGCGATCGTCCATGTCGTCGAGGGCGGCGGCGAGGCCGGCGTTGCCCTCCACGTAGGCGTCGATGGCCAGCTTGAACAGACGCTGGGCCTGCTCGCTCATGCGCTCGATGAGACCCCGGAGCCGAGGGTCGAACTCGACCCCGTACATCCTCCGGGCGCCCTTCATGATGTTCACGACGAGGTCGCCGGAGCGCTCGATCTCCGAGATCAGGCGGATGGCCGTGACGATGGCGCGGAGATCCCCGGCCATGGGCTGTTGGAGCGCGAGGAGCTGGTAGCACCGCTCCTCCACCTCGAGCGAGAGCGCGTCGAAGGCGTCGTCGCCGTCGATGATGCTCTGCGCCTCCTCGAGGTCGTTGGCCAGGAGGGCATCGGTGCCACGCGGGATGACCTCGGTGACCATTGCGGCGAACCGCACGATCTCCTGGTGGACCTCGTCGAGCTCCTGGTGGAACGTCTTGCGGATGTCCTGCGGCATCGTCGTCACCTCACTTGCCTCGGCGGCGAGCGCCGCGATCACCGGGGAGCCGGACGACCACGGCCGAATCTACCGGTCGCTCCGATCCCTGCCCCGTTCCCCCAGTGACGTACCCCACACCCAGCGACGGTATGCGCAGGGGGTGTCCGCCCCCCTCCGACCGGATGAACGAACTGTGAACGCACCCCGAACGGTGGTTGAAGGCGTGTCGGGGCGTCGCTGCCGCACTGCCCCAAGCGATCCGGCCCGGCGACCCCGCAGAGGGCGGGACCGTGACCGGCGTCCCAAGCGGAGGTGGCCGAGAGGTGAAGCCCGCTCGGGCGCACGAGATATCCGTTGCGGCCTCACGGGCTGTTCATCACACGGCTGTCATTCGGCAACGGCGGCTTCGTACGTTCACACCGTGACCATCACCACCACCAGCCCCGACCACGTCTCGGACCGCAACGCGGCGTTCGAGCGCTTGTTCAACTTCCGGGATCTCGGCGGCTACGTCGCCGGCGACGGCCGCACCATCCGATGGGGGCGCCTCTATCGCTCCGACGGCCTCCAGTCCATCACCGACAACGACGTCGACACCCTCGCAGGGCTCGGCCTTCGAACCGTCATCGACCTGCGGACCCGGGTGGAGGTCGTCGAGCGAGGTTCGTACCCCCTCGACCGTCACCCCGTCGAGCACCACCACCTACCCCTGATGCGCCGCACCTGGGAGGACGACCCCGACCTGGTGACGCCGCCCGATCCCGAGCTGGCGGCCGCCTTCCTCACCGCACGGTACGTGCAGATGCTGGCCGATGGCGGCCCGGCGCTGGCGGGCGTCGTGGCGCTCCTGGCCCGGCCCCGAACCTTCCCGGCGGTCGTCCACTGCGCGGTCGGCAAGGACCGCACCGGTGTCGTCGCGGCCATGGTCCTCGACCTCCTCGGCGTCGGGCACCACCTGATCGTCCACGACTACTCGCTCAGCGCGCTCGGCATGGCCCGGGTCGAGGAATGGCTCGTCGCCAACGACCCCGACGAGGCCCGTGTGTGGCTCCAGCAGCCGCCCGCCTGGTTGGGGTCGCCACCGGCGGCCATGGCCTCGTTCCTCGCCCACCTGCGTGCGGAGCACGGTGGTGCCGAGGGCTACCTGCGGGACCGCGGGGTTCCGGCCGGGACCATCGCCGCGCTGCGCGACAACCTGCTGCGCTGACGGTCTCCGGGAGACCGGGACCGTCAGCGACCGTGGGCGCCTCTGACCTCTGCGCCCACGAACGTCCAGGGGAAGGGCCGACGCACGGCCCGCACCGTGAGGTGACGGGCCACGAGGCGCTGGAAGCCACCGCGCCCGAAGTGCTGGATGTGACCTGGGGTGTTGCCCCAGTCGGCGAAGTACCGCCCGCGGGCGAGGTTGCCGAGGCGCCACACGGGCTCCCAAGGCACGGAGAGCACGACGGCGCCGGCGCCGACCCGTGCGATCTCGGACAACACGGCCTCCGGGTCGGGCACGTGCTCGAGGACCTCGAGTGCCAGCACCAGGTCGAACGTGTCGTCCGGGTAGGGCAGATCCTCCGCCGATCCCGTCGCCATGCTCGCCTGTAGGCCCTCCCAGCGGGTGGTGAGCTCGTCGCTGGGCAGGTCGAAGCCGAACAGGCGGGCCTCCGGAGCCAGGCGGGCGACCTTGCGGAGCTGGCCGCCCTCGCCACAGCCCACCTCGAGCACACGTCGAGGGTCGTCGGGAAGCAGGTCGAGCAACGCCGAGGTGAAACCGGCAACCAGGCGGCGCTCGATCGGGTTGTCGGCCGCCTCCTTGTCGTAGACGTTGCCGACGGGGACGTCGGTCGGCGCGGTCAAGACGACGCGGGCTCGAGCTCGTCGCGCGGGCGGGTCAGGCGAACGAAGAGGTCGGCGAGCAAGCCGATCGAGAGCACCTGGAGGGCGGCGAACAGCACCAGCAGCGTGTTGGTGGCCACCCGGAAGTCCTGGTCCACGAGGTCGAACCCGAGCTTCACCGCCCCCAGCAGCACGAGGGCGAGGCCTACGGGCACGAACACCCGAAGGGGGTTGTAGGAGAGCACCAGGCGGATGACCTGGATCAGGTACCGCTTGGTGTCCCGGTACCAGTGGAACTTCGACTCGCCGGCGCGCGGTCTGTACTCGATGGGCACGTACTTCACCGAGTAGCCGTTGGCGAGGAAGCTCATCGTGATGGTGGTCACGCAGGAGAAGCCCGTCGGCAACAGGTGCAGGTACTGGAGGGCGACGTCTCGGCGGAACGCCCGCAGGCCCGAGTTCAGATCCGGGATGTCGGTCTCGGTGAGGTAGCTGGCCAGCTTGCGGATCATGAACTTGGCCGGCACCCGAGCGAACTTCGCGGTGCCCTGCTCGGAGGTGCGGGCCCCGACCACTTGATCGTGGCCGTCGAGCTCCTTCACGAGCTCGGGGATCCGGTCGTTCGGGTAGGTCATGTCGACATCGGTCCAGACCACGACCCGGCCACGCGCCGCCTTGGTGCCGTACTTGCGGGCCGAGCCCGACCCACGGTTGGTGGCGAACTGGAGCAGGCGGATGCCTTCGATCTCCTTGAGGGCCTCACCGGACCCATCGTTCGAGCCGTCGTCGACGACGACGATCTCGTACCGGTAGTGCGACTGGTCGAGCGCCTCACGGATGCGGTCGATCTCGGCGTGCAGGTGGCCCTTCTCGTTGTAGACCGGCAGGATGACCGAGACGTCCAGGGGCTCGGCGACCTCGGCGTCGACCACCATGGAAGGCTCGCCGAGGACCTCCAGCGCCTCTTCGACATGTCCCATCGCGACGGTCATGACGGGACCATAAGGAGCGCGGCCCACTGCCGGACAGGGACCTCGCGGATGTTCACCAACCGTTCGCCGCCGGTCCACGGAAGCGTCAGCGGATCGCCCCCGGGCCTCGCGACGTCCATCGCTAGGGTGACCCGGTGAGCCCTGCGGAGCGCCGCCGTTGGTCCCGCCTTGGCCTCGCCGGCGTGATCGTCGCGTTCTCGGGCCTGGGCGCCTTGTACGCCACGACGGTGCCGAAGTTCCTGCCCGCCGACGAGACCTCGCATGTCGGGTACGCCCTCGTCGTGGGCCACGGCGACCTCCCGCGACTCGACACCGAGGTGCCCGACGAGGTCCCGGGGCTGGCCCTGCAGTACGAGATCCGGCGGGAGATCTACACCGCCAACCACCCGCCCCTCTACTACGTCACGGTGGCCGCGCCCCTCCGGCTGGGCGTGTGGTCGGGCCATCCCGTGGCCGGCTTGATGCTGGCCCGGCTGTTGACCGTCGCCCTGACCGCGGTG
>RRZU011601691.1_pt1 | contig 35349 bp, 30 predicted proteins | sample 2165561 | NCBI WGS metagenome assembly RRZU01 (sample SAMN10456909, study PRJNA506462) | wastewater metagenome | isolation source: wastewater sludge | place: USA: Moscow, Idaho | reverse complement strand
TGGCTGGGATGGAGGGATTCGAACCCCCGAATGCCAGGACCAGAACCTGGTGCCTTACCACTTGGCGACATCCCAAGACTGTTATATTCTATCAAAGAATAGAATATTTTTCAAGGTTACTTAGAGTTTCGATTGCGCCACTCATCAATTTTAGCATGGTTGCCGCTTAAGAGGATATCGGGAACTTTTAACCCACGAAATTCTGCTGGGCGAGTGTACTGTGGAAATTCTAGATTGTCGCCATTTGAATAGCTTTCGATCTCGGCTGACTTTTCTCCGCCAAGTACGCCTGGCAGGAGCCGAACGATACTGTCTATTACTATCATAGCTGGAAGCTCGCCTCCAGTTAAAACAAATTTGCCGATACTAATTTTCTCATCAACTAATTCAAATATTCGAGCATCAAATCCTTCGTAGCGTCCACAAATTATAATTAAGTCGTTTTCTGTAGCTGCATATTCGGCCGCTTTGGCTTGGTCCCACACATTGTCGCTAGGAGTCATGATTAATACTTTGGCGCCAGGAGAGAGGCTTTTAGCATGCTCTACGGCAGCAAATAAAGGTTCGGGCTTTAGTAGCATGCCATCGCCGCCGCCATAGGGAGTATCATCTACTTGCTTTCGTGGGCCAATGCCATAATCGCGTAAATTGATATACGAAAACTCGACAGCCGATCGGTTTTGAGCTTTCCGCATCATTGAGTTATTTAACACTCCTTCAAACATTTCAGGGAAGAGAGTGATTATCTGGATTTTCATAATACCTATTATACCATATAAATTATAAAATACTATTGACAATAAAGCAAAGATATGCTATAATGTGAAACATACTCCGATAAAGACGGGATATCTATAAAAAGCTATCTATGTTCTCATCGGTATGAAGTCGAGCTCAGTTTATATACTGAGCTCGCATTTTTTTGCACCCACTAAAAAACCAGCCACAGTATAGGCTGGTTTTTTAGAATTATAAGCTCTCAAACTTTATGATTTAGTTTGCTCGCACAGAGCTTCCGCAGTTCATAATTAAAGACTAAGCGAAACTCCACTCACGCTTTGTCTTTTGAACTGTTTATATTATACATCAAGATCGTCTAATTCCGCAAGTGCTTTTCGAGTGTTTTTTGCAAAATCACTTTCGCTTTCCACAGTTTCATCTGTTGAGTTTTCCACAACAGGCTCTTCTTTTTTGTCTTGTTCGGCATTATTTACAATTTTTAGATTGTATCTAGCATCATTTTTAGTGCCAAGTGCTCGAAGAAGGGCTCTTAGGCTTTGAGCGGTAGATCCACGTCGGCCAATAATTCGTCCTAAATCTTCTTCGTTAACGGCTAGAGTTAGTAGAACGCCTTTCTCATCAATGCTGCGGTCGATTTTTACGTCATCTGGATTTGATACCAAATTTTTAACTATATATTCAACAAACTGTTGGTCGATTGTCGCCATTTCCACTCTCCTCTTAATTATTCAGTTTATGCTTTTATTTTAGCACTATTTTTGCGGTTTTGCAATATTGTCGCTATGATGAAGATAAATACAAAGACTATCATCATAAAAACATAGATAGGGATTGTGCGAGCTGATGGCACACCGATTTCAATTAAATCCCTAAATAGAATTGCTGTGCCGAAGAAGCCAGTAGTCGAGGCTAAAATAAGAGCCACTCTAAACCAATTTAGTGGTAGGCTTGCTCGTATTACCGATAGTAAGCTGATTGATCCAAGTAGGTAATAGCTAAGGGTTGAAATTTCTTGACCCGTCCAGCCATTATTTGTGCCGAAGATGCGAAGGAATATAACAGAGAAGATTACCATTAACGCGCTCGGCAATGCTAGCAACATCGATTTTTTAAGGAAGTTCTTTTCAACAGGTTTATCATTTTTTTCGAAGCTTAGGAAAAATGGCGTAAAGCCTTCAATGAATTGATCGATCAGTGTGATTTGAATTGGAATAAATGGGAATATAAGCATGGTTTCTGGTCCAAGCCCAACACTTAATATACAAATCAATGCAAGACAAAACGAATAGATTGTTTTGATGAAGAATATTGGAGCGATCCTTGTGATGTTATTAACAACGCGACGGCCTTCAAATAGGATTTGCGGCATGTCATTGAAGTCTGAATTAAGTAAAACTAAGTTGGCGATTTGCCGAGTAGCTGGATCGCCTTCGGCCATCGCAATTGAACAGTCGGCCTCTCGTAATGCTAGAATATCGTTAACTCCATCACCGGTCATAGCGACGGTTCGGCCAGCTTTCTTTAAGGTTTGAATGATTAACTTCTTTTGCTGTGGGGATACTCGACCGAAGATTGAAGTTTTAATGGCGATTTTCTTAAGTTCGCTATCTTTTATTTTTGAACAATCAACATAACTATCATAAGTAGTAAAACCAGCTTTTCTTGCTATATTTGAAACAGTGACAGGGTTATCACCAGAAATAATCTTTAGATCGACGCTTTGCGAACGCAGATAATCTAAGGTTTCAGGTGCGCCACTACGAATTGGGTCGGCAATCTCTAATACAGCCAGTTTTTGCATTTTTGTAGGCAATTTAATATCTCGATTACTAATTTTTTGAGTTGAAATAGCTACAATTAGAACGCGAGAGCCTTTATCCTGAGCTTGCAAAGCCTCTTTTGGTGGTTTACTAAAGAGAATTTCTGGCGCGCCAACTAAAACTGTGCCGACACCGTCTAATTCCATCGCACCCCATTTACGGTCGCTAGAAAATGGTATGATATTACTTGATTCATGGTGGGCGGTATCTGCGCCAAACTTTTCACGAATAGCTTTTGCGGTTGGGTTGTTATCTTCGCTCGACGTGATATAGCTTGATATAATCTTCTCAATTTGCTTTTGAGTATATTTTTTAGATAGATAAAACGTGTTTTCGACTTTCATTTTACCTTCGGTAATTGTGCCAGTTTTATCTAGGCAAATGGTATCAACTCGAGCTAAAGTTTCTACAGAGTACATTTCTTGAACGAGAATTTTTCTTGAACCAAGTTTGATGACAGCCGTCAAAAGAGAGGTTATAGTCAAAAGGGCGATTCCTTTTGGAAGCATGCCTAGTAGTGCCGTTGATGATGAAACGACCGAGTTCTTGAGCGGTAAGTTTTTAATTAAGAGCGCTTCTAAGAATAATGCGACGCCGAATGGAACGATAATTTTACTGGTAAACCCAGCGATTGTGTTAAGTGAATTCAAGATTTCGGAAGTGATTGGTTTATGGGTTTTAGCTTCAACCATAAGTTTAGCTGCATAGTTATCTGCGCCAACGTGAGAGACCTCGGCGTATATTTGGCCACTAACCAAAAAACTGCCTGAAAGAAGTGCTGAGCCAAATTCTTTTAATACTAAGTCGCTTTCGCCAGTAAGCATTGCTTCGTTAGCTTCAGAAACGCCTTTTAAGACTACGGCATCTGATGGGATTTGTTCTCCGGCGGACAGTTTGACGATGTCGCCTAGAACTATTTCTTCAGGCTCGATTTCTTTTTGTCTACCGTTTCTGATGACAATCACTTTGTTACGGCTTAATAAATTAAGCTTCTCGATCATCTTTTTAGCGCGATACTCGGTTGCGATACCAGAAACAATATTAACTGTAATTACGGCGACGAAAACTAGATTACTCCAAGCGCCAACTAAAGCTAGAGCGATCGCGATCGCAAAGTTTAGTAGGTTGAATAACGTAAAGACGTTTCTTTTGATGATATCCCAGTTACTATTGCTGGCTTTTTCGGAAAAATTATTAGTTAAACCTTGTTGTTGGCGTTTTTTTACTTCGGCGCTAGATAGCCCGCTTAGTTTGTCGTCGTTTTGCATAACTTATATTATATCATTTAGGATAATAAAATAAAAGCTCTCGCTGATCTGTGCGAGAGTTTTTATAAATTCTAGGGTTATTTAGCGTATTCTATAGCGCGGGTTTCGCGTACAATATTTACTTTAATAACTCCAGGGTATTGCATTGTACTTTCGATTTTATTGGCGATATCGCGAGCAAGTTTGATCGCAGAAAGATCATCGATCTTTTCAGGCCTTACGATGACACGAATTTCGCGACCAGCTGAAATCGCATAAGCTTTATCGATCCCTTCGAAGCTGGTAGCAACGTTTTCAAGATCGCGCATTCTCTCTGAGAAGTTCTCGGCCGATACGTTTCTTACGCCAGGTCGAGCCGCGCTTAGTGCATCAGTGATTTTAACGATGACCGCTTCAGGCGTGGTTGCTTCAATGTCATCATGATGAGCGGCAATAGCATTAACCACCCTTGGATCCATGCCATATTTTTCGGCTAATTCAGCGCCAATTTGAGCGTGTTTACCTTCGATCTTGTGAGTAACAGCTTTACCAACATCATGAAATAGGGCGGCAGTTTTAGCGATTTTGACATTAGCACCAATTTCTTCAGCGATGACACCAGCGATATTAGACATTTCAGTGCTGTGTTTTAATACATTCTGACCGTAACTTGTACGGAATTTAAGCTCACCTAAAAGGCGTAGCATTTCGCGGGGCAGACCAGACACACCGACTTCGCGTGCGGCATCTTCACCGGCGCGATTGATTTCTTTATTTATTTCACGTTGAGCTTTTTCGACCACTTCTTCAATCCGAGCTGGATTAATTCGTCCATCTTTCATAAGCAACTCTAGGCTATAACGAGCAATTTGACGGCGGACTGGGTCAAAGCTAGATAAAACCACCATGCCTGGTGTGTCGTCTACAAGTACATCAACCCCAGTTGCGCGCTGTAAGGCTTGAATATTGCGCCCTTCTTTACCAATTATGCGACCTTTCATTTCTTCGTCGGGTAGCTTTAGGGCGGTTACGGTTCGGTCAGCTGTAACTTCACTTGAGATGCGCTCCATAGCAGTAACTAGGATTGTCTGGGCCATCTCTTCGGCATCTTCGGTTACGTTTTTTTGGATTTTTGAAACTAGATTTATCATATCTTGCTTCATTTCACGTTCGGTTAGGGCTATTAGTTTTTCGGCGGCCTCTTTTTTAGTGAGTTTGGCTACTTTTTCAAGCTTTTCTTGCTGTAATTTATGGATCTGTTGGATCTCGTTCTTTAGAGAATCCAATTCAGCTTCGCTGCGGCGAAGTCTTTCTGTTCGTTCGTCGAGCTGGTCAAGTTTTTTATCTAGAGAACTTTCACGCTCAGCTAAACGGTTCTCGGTTTTTTGTAGGACTTTTCGTCTCTCGGACTCTTCGTTTTTTGCGTCCTCTGTAAAGCGAAGGGCTTTTTCGTTCGCTCGTTCTAATATTTCGGCGGATTTCTTTTTTGCTTCCGTCAAGATTTTTGTCGAGTCGTTTTTTGCATTAGCGGATTTTACCTTTTGAAAAGCAAAAACTCCGCCACCACCAACTAGCGCGCCGGCTACTGCCAGAATTACTTCAAACATATCATTCCTTTCATCAAAATTTTTATAAAAATCAAAAAGCTATAAGCTTATAATTATTATAGCATTTTTTTAGAGTATTGTGCAAGGTTAGCTGTTGCTTAACTAAGCTGTTTTGTGCTATAATTCAACCATGCTTATGGCTTTTATTTCTTGGTGGTACAGCAAAGGCTGGGCTCTAAAGGCAGAAAAAATTCTCGATAGTTTAGAGCGGTCGGTTGATTATTTCTCGCTTGGTATTTTAGTAAAGACTTGGTTTTCACCGTTTCATCAGATTGATGCAGGGAAGTTTTCGAATGCTTCACTTGAAATTAGGATGCGGAAGTTCTTTGATAGGTCATTTTCGCGCGTTTTTGGCGGCTTTTTAAGAACGCTTGTGATGCTGATCGGAATTATTGTTATATCGTTTAAAGTGGTTGTGGGCATAATTACACTAATTATTTGGCCAATCGTGCCGATTCTTCCGGTTGTATTTTTTGGCCTATTTATGTCTGGTTGGACGCCACCGATTGTTGAAAATATTCAAAAGATGACAACTCAACCTGCCAAAACTCAGGAAGAGACAACCACTAAAAAGACAAATATTTTTAACTTTGGAGGGTCCAAGCGATGAGTCCAGATTTTAACTACAACAGCATGCGCTCTAAAAAAGCTAGATTAACTGTAAAGATCAGCCCAATTATCAGAAATATGCTTAAATTAATCGAAATATCATTCTTCGTGATCGGTATTATAATGATCGTAGCAAGCGAACCTATCGGCTGGCTGTTGATTGGTGTAGCGTTCATCCCATTAATGATTTTATGGTGGTGGAATGGAGAGCTGCATCGTCTTGAACCAATAGCTAGTAGCAACAAAATTGAGGATTTGCTTGCTAGCAATATTCTTGGCCGCCTAAAACCGCAGCCAACTAGTGAAGAGATCGCTAAGATTGCCGCAAGTGTTTCTGGCGGAAGATTTTTATTGATGCGATTTGGGATTGGCGCTCAAACCCTAGAAAGTCTAGCTACTTTAACCCAAAACTCACCTGAAAATATTTGGCAAACGTCAATTGAGCTTAAAAATTTATTAGACACAAAAACCATATCTGGGGGCGTAATTGCGCTGGCTATTATCAAAAATTATCCGGACCACGAACGTTTGCTTGCACAATTTAACCTTGAGTCTGATGATTTAAAATATGGTGTCAGATGGCATGACCATATATTTTCATTGATTAATAAGCAAAAAGAGCCAAAGAAAACTGGAGGAATTGCCAGAGACTGGTCGTTTGGCTTCACGCCGATTTTAGATCGTTTTGGCAGAACTATCACGCCGAGCAATACGATGTCTGGTGATTTAGAGCAGCATCACGATTTAGTAGAGAAGATGGTTGAGCAGTTTTCTAGTGATGGGCGTAAAAATATTGCTTTGATTGGCCCAGACGGTACCGGTAAGACAACAGTCGTTAACGCTTTTGCTGAAAAAATTGCCGATGGTAATAATAAAATATCGTCCAAACTGCAATTTCACCAGGTGGTATTACTAGACGCTTCGGCTCTTATTTCGGCAGCGCCTGGTCGAGGTGAACTTGAAGGCTTGATTAATACAATTTTAGTGGAAGCATATTCGGCTAAAAATATAATTATTTGCCTAGACAATGCTCAGCTGTTTTTTGAGGAAGGCGTTGGTTCGGTTGACCTATCTAATGTGCTGCTGCCGATAATCGAAGCTGGTAATTTACGAATGATTTTAACAATTGATGAGCATCGGTTCTTGCAGATTTCGGCTAGAAATCCGTCATTAGCCAACTCTCTAAACAGGCTTCAAGTGAAGCCAGCAAATTATGAAGAAACTCTGGCTGTTATGCAAGACAAGCTTTTATATTTTGAGCATCAATATAAAGTCGTTTATATGTTTCAAGCTCTTAAGACGGCTTATAATTTAAGCCAACGATATATTTTCGATCTTGAAATGCCAGGCCGAGCGGTTAAACTGCTGGAGATGGCTTCAGGTTTTGCTAAGAATGGTGTAGTTAATACGATTTCGGTTGAAGAAGCGATTGAGCAAACTATGAATGTTAAAATATCGACGGCCAGCACAAACGATGAGCGTGAAAAATTATTAAACTTAGAAAATATGATTCACCAACGAATGATTGATCAAGAGCAGGCCGTATCAGCAGTCGCTAACGCTTTGAGGCGCGCTCGAGCCGGCGTTAGAAATCAAAACCGACCAATTGGCACATTCTTATTCTTAGGCCCAACTGGTGTTGGTAAAACTGAATTAGCTAAGGCTCTAGCAGAGGTGTATTTTAATGGTGAAGATAATTTAATTCGGTTAGACCTTAATGAATATGTCAATATTGACGATGTCAATCGGCTAATTGCTGACGCTGCAGACGATCCACGATCTTTGACGGCTCAAGTAATGAAAAAGCCATTCTCAGTTGTATTAATTGACGAAATAGAAAAAGCTCACCCGAACGTGCTGACGGCGTTGCTTCAAGTATTAGACGAAGGTATATTGCGTGACATCAAAAACCGAGAAGTTTCGTTCCGTGACACTATCATTATCGCAACATCAAATGCCGGTGCTGATAAAATTAGAGAGATTGTCGAGCGTGGCTATGACATCAGTAAATATGAAGATAGTATTGTTAATAACCTTATTTCAACTAACCAATTTCGGCCAGAGTTTCTCAACCGATTCGATGAAATTACAATCTTCAAGCCACTAAGTGAATCTGACCTTCTTCAGATTGTTGATTTGATGGTAGCGGGTGTTAATAAGACGTTAGCTAGTCAGAAGATTAAGGTGTCGATTATGGATGATGCCAAGCGAATTTTGGTTTCTGCTGGTTATGATCCACGACTTGGCGCCCGACCGATGCGCCGAATAATTCAGAAAGTTGTAGAGAATACAGTTGCTAAAAAAATGCTTTCTGGCGAGGCTGCTGCTGGATCAGAAATTATCATCACCGCCGACATCGTTCAAGATATAGTTGGCAACTAAAAAATCGCAGCCGATAAAGCCGCGATTTTTTAAATAAATTCTTGGAGGGCCAGGAGGGGCTTGAACCCTCGACACCCTGCTTAAGAGGCAGGTGCTCTAACCAGCTGAGCTACTGGCCCATAAAATTCTTTCTAATTATACTTTAAGAGATCTAATTAGTCAATAATAAATTCGTGGTACCCGCGGTAGGACTCGAACCTACGACCAAAAGGGTAGAAACCTTCTACTCTAATCCACTGAGCTACGCGGGCATATTGTTATTTTAGCAAAAAATATAGCGTTTTGCAATCCAATATAATACTACTTTTAATATGATAAGTAAAATCTCCCGTAAGGGAGATTTTACTAAAACAAAAAAGATCAAATGGTGCGGGCGGAGAGAATCGAACTCTCATCACATGCTTGGAAGGCACGTATATTAGCCATTATACGACGCCCGCATGAGACAATTATAGCAAAATGTTGCCTAAAAAACAAGTTTTCACGGGTGCTTTATTTTAGTTTTAGCTTATGCTAAAATAAAGATATGAGATTTAGCAAGTTTTTAACTAATGCTGACTTGGGTGAAGTTGCCCACAGTAGCGGGTATGCCCGGTCGGCGTCAGGCAGGCGATTAGGTTCCACTAGCTCTGTGAGCTTTGAACAACGCAAACAAATCGACGCTAAACGAAAAGCTGTTAGAAGTTATAATCATTCAAAAATTGCTCTAAGAGGCGTAGCTCGGAGTGAGCGTATAGTGACGCCACAAGATATGGCGAAAATTGAAGCTAAAGACTACTTAAAAAACGTGATAGATAAAAATGCTCCCTCTGGCAATTCTGTCCTAGGTAGAGCAGATGTTAAACCTGATATTAGCCGTGGCCCTGAAATAAGATTAAAAGAGCCGATTCCGCGTAAAATTCCACGATAGGCATATAAATAGGGCGGTTGATTAATCTTTCTATTTATGCTAGAATAAACTAGTTAATTAGACGCATCTAGTTAAATATGGCGGATATAGCTCAGTAGGTTAGAGCGCTGGATTGTGGCTCCGGAGGCCGTGGGTTCAAATCCCATTATTCGCCCCATTAAGAATAATGCTGCTCTCAAACTCATTAAAACAAAGGGTTTGAGAGCTTTTTATGCTTTTAAAACTTAAAAAAGGTCTAAATTAGTAACTAAAACTACTCATTTTAAAAATATATAATTACGCGGTATAATAGAAAGGGTGATAAAATGATAATAAATAAAATAAAAGAATTTAGAAAAGTAAAAAATTTAACTCAAGATGATTTAGCAAAAGAATTAGGTGTTACTAGGAAAACAATAAACCAAATTGAAAGTGGTAATGTACTACCTAAAATAGATGTAGCATATAAACTATCAATTATTCTTGGTGCGACTGTAGAACAATTATTTTTAAATGATGATTATAACAAACATTCTAAGAAACAACAGGAAGAAACATTTGAGAAAATAGCTAACACATACTTCAATTTCAAGAAAAATAAAAATTAGGACACAAAGCATAGCAAAATTCAATATCTATATAATTAAAACTTAGTTTTTGCTATAAAAAAGTTATAATGTTTTTAGTGGATAATATATGGCATAAAATAATGATTTGAGGAGGATTTATGAGTTTATACAGGATTAGAGTTGAGGACGTTAATAAGAATGTGGTTTCATTTGAAAGGTATAAAGGGAGGGTGCTTTTAATTGTTAATACAGCAACTAAATGCTTTTTTACACCACAATATGAAGAACTTCAGGGGCTTTATGAAAAATATAGTGATCGTGGGTTCGAGATATTAGATTTTCCATGTAATCAATTTGCAAATCAAGCACCAGAGTCAATAGAAGATATTAATAAAATATGTGTTGATAAATATGAAACCTCATTTCCTAGGTTTGATAAAGTAAATGTTAATGGTGATGAAGCATCTATTTTATATACATATTTAAAAAAACATCAAAAAGGTTTTTTCGGCAAAAAAATTAAATGGAACTTTACTAAATTTTTGATTGATAGAAAAGGTAATGTAGTAAAAAGATATTCACCTAATGTTAAACCATTTAAGATATCTAAAGATATTGAAAAATTATTAAGAAGGAAAGTGTAAGGAGGAACATATGTTTTTAGCATTAAAAGAATTAAAATATTCTAAATCAAAATTTATTTTAATTATGGCAGTTATATTTCTTATTAGTTATTTAGTATATTTTTTAACTTCATTAGCTAATGGGCTTGCTACTTCTTATACTAATTCTATAAATAAATGGAATTCAAAAGAAATAGTTATTACTGTTGACTCAAATGACAATATGATGATGTCATATATGAATAATGATGATTTTGATAATATAAAAACAGATGGTGAAAAAGCCAAGTTAGGCTTATTTCCTGCAGTAATAAGTAATCCATCATCAAAAGATGTTCTGAAATCAAGATTAGATGTTTATTTTTTTGGAATTGAAAACAATAGTTTTCTTAAGCCAATTAATGATGTAGAATTGAAAGATAATCAAGTTATTGTGGATGAAGAACTAAAAAAGCAGGGATATGAAATAGGAGATTTTTTTGTTACAACAGGAAGTAACCAAAAATACGAAATAATTGGTTTTTCATCAAAAACAACATACCAAACTGCTCCAGTAATATATATGAATTTAAATACCTGGCAAGAATACCGTTATGGGTCAAATTTTGAACAATCATTATTTAGTGGAGTAATAGTTAAAGGAAATATAGAAAACATATCAGATAAACTTAAAAGTTATACTGTAGATGATTATATTAATACTTTGCCAGGTTATACTGCTCAAGTATTAACTTTCTCTGTTATGATAATATTTTTAATAATAATTACAGCGTTTGTTCTTGGAATATTTATTTATGTTTTAACTATTCAAAAAACAAGTATGTTTGGAGTTATGAAAGCTCAAGGAATATCTAATTCATATATTGGCGGTTCTGTTATAGCACAAACATTCTTAATTGTTGGATTTGGCTTAATATTTGGCTTAATTTTAACAATATTAAGTGGAATATTTTTAGGAGATTTTATTCCTTTTGCAACTAATATATTGTTTTATTTAGTTATTACTATGTCATTTTTCTTGTTTTCATTTTTTGGGGCTTTATTCTCAGTAAATGCAGTATTAAAAATAGATCCTTTAAAGGCAATAGGAAGTTAATATGAAACCATTAATAGAAATGATTGATGTAACTAAAGATTTTCTTCAAGGAGAAAATATTATTAATGCTCTTAAAAAAACTAATTTTGTTGCTTATGAAGGGCAATTAATCGGAATAATTGGACCATCTGGTAGTGGTAAATCAACTTTTTTAACAATTTTAGGTGGATTGCAAAAACCAACTACGGGAAAAGTACTATTAAATAACGAACCTTTTAGTGAACTTAGTATTAAAGAAAAAAGTAAAATACGTTTAAAAAAAATTGGCTTTATATTGCAAGCATCTAATTTAATTCCGTTTTTAACAATAAAAGAACAAATGATTTTATATAACAAAATAACAAACACAAATACAAATCTAGAATGGCTTAATGAATTGTTTTTGGAATTAGATATTGAAAAGTTAAAGAATAAATATCCCAATGAATTATCAGGAGGAGAAAGACAGCGCTCAGCTATAGCTAAAGCTTTATATCATAAACCTTCTGTAATATTTGCGGATGAACCAACAGCTAGCTTAGATACTAAGAAAGCTTATGAAGTTGTTAAATTGCTTGCTAAAGAAACAAAAGAACAAAAGAAGGCGACAATAATGGTTACTCATGATGAGAGAATGTTAGAATTTTGCGATAAAGTATATGAAATAGTTGATGGAGTAATATCTGAAAGAAAAGAGAGTTAACATAATAATATTGTTATGAACAAAAAAGCCAAAAAGAACTGAACAGTTTAAGAGAAAACAAAAAATGAGAATGCCTTTTTTTGTATTATATGGTGGGGCTTCAACTTAATAATAAAAGTGTATTATAAGTGTATCGAACAAAAAAATCATACTTAATTTGTTTATAAAAATAGAATATTTTTTCTAAAATTTTAATAAAATTCGATAAATAAAGGGAAAACAGAGTATTAAATTTGTATTGAAAATGTATTATAAATGTATGTCCAAAATTACTAGACTTTCACTAAAATACGCGGTATTGTGTTAATAACTGGTGAGATTAGGGCTGAGAAAATAGATGAGTAAAGCCCCATTAAAGAAAATACTGCTCACAAATCCGTATAAATAAAGGATTTGTGGGCTTTTTATTTTAAAAATCAAACAAAAAACAAACGATTTTTGTAACTAAATGAGCACATATTATTAACTAATGAGTTCGAATGGTTACATTTTTTACAAAATATGATATAATCAATATGGTGATGAATATGAATAATAAAATTGAAGAATATAGAAAAAACAAAAGAATAACACAAGTAGTTCTATCCGAAAAGGTAGGAGTAACTAGAAAAACAATAGGCTTGATTGAAAAGGGGATTATTATTCCTAGAATAGATTTAGCATTTAAGATAGCAATTGAACTAGATACATATGTTGATGATTTATTTATGGATAGTAATTATCAAGATGCACACAAAAATGATTTAAGAATTTGTGGTAAAGGTCAAGATAATTTTATGAGGAATTTTGCGGAAACATATACAAATCTCAAATAGTGTAAGGAGGTAAGCAATGAAGGGAATAATAATAAAAGTTAATGAAAAAAATATTAGTGAAGATATGCTAATTATTGATTTGAAAAACATAGCAAGTGCAATTAATTCAAGCACTTTATCTGTCAAAGAATATAAAGATAATGGTGGGAAATACGGAGTTACTACTTTTCGTAGACGATTTGGGTCTTGGAATAACGCTTTAAAAAAAGCTAAACTTGTACTTAATGTTAATAACATAAGATATTCAAGAAAACAACTGTATGATAACTATATTGCATCCTGCGAAAAGTTAGGAAAACAAGCATCTGGCAATGATATGAAAACTAGCGCTTCTAACATATCTTTATCGACATATGAAAACCATTTTGGGTCTTGGAATAACTTTATAAAAGAATTTCAAAATATACAGAACTTCCAGAGTTAACTGTTGAAATTGTAAATGAACTGATAGATAAAATTGTGATTCATAAGCCAACTGGCACGAAACGCAATCGCATTATTCAGATAGATATTCATTACAATTTCATTGGAAAACTAGACAACGAAAAAAGCGAGTCAGACAAACTGGCTCGCTAATATTAACCGCACTAACTAAACTGCTTTATGTCAGCCTAGCTAACTTGGGTGTTTTTTATTTTTTTGCGTATTTTTATTGACAATATATACCCCCCAGGGGTATAATAAGACTATGAATGAAGATATTAAAAAACGGCTAAGCCATCGTATAAAAATAATTGCTGGCCAAGTTAATGGTCTTGAGAAAATGATTGATGATGAAAGATATTGTTTAGATATTATCGGCCAATCGTTAGCCATTCAAAAATCTTTAGCGTCAATCAACAAAGTGCTGTTAGAAAATCACGTCCGAACACATCTAAGGCATCAACTGTCGTCAGAAAATGAAGCAGACGTCGAGCGAGCTGTGCAAGAAATGGTAAAATTATACGAATTAAACTTAAAAAACGGCAATGCTTCTAATAATGAGGTTGAGTAGACGATGAAGAAAACTTTCCCTATATATGGAATGCATTGTAAGTCGTGTGAAAAGCGTATCTGTGATGAAATATCGTCTATTGAGGGCGTTTCATCGGTTGATGTAAAGCTTAAGCGCCAGTCAGCCGCAGTTAGCTACGATTCAAATGTATCCGACAAAGACATCGAAGATGCCATTATTAAGGCTGGCTACGAACCTAAAGCTGGCAAACCGCCGCTTTTTAGCCGTGATCCTAAAGACTATCTAATATTTTTTATAAGTGCTATTGCTATCGGCGTACTTACGTACTTGTTTAGCGATCTTAATCTTAATTTTGATAATTTTAGCGGTAGTCAAAACTATCTTATAAGTGCACTTTTGATGGGCCTTGCGGCTGGATTTTCAGCATGTATGGCACTAGTTGGCGGATTAGTAATTGGAATTAGCGCTAAATATCGGCAACAAAATCCAGATAACACTAGGTGGCAGAATTTTAAACCAAATCTGTTTTTTAATCTTGGACGAATTGCAGGTTTTACCCTACTTGGTGGAATTTTAGGTCTCATCGGGTCTGCATTTACTTTTAAGCCAACATTGATGGGATCTCTAACGATTACTGCTGGGGTTTTCATGCTAATTATTGGTCTTCAACTTACAAATATCCTACCTAGATTGAGTGGCTGGTCTTTACCGACTAAGCTATCTGAGAAACTAGGGATTGATAAAAGTCGCAAACAAGGTTATAGCAATTTTGGCGCAATAATTTTGGGTATTTTATCATTCGTCTTGCCTTGTGGGTTTACTCAGGTCGCACAATTGATTGCAGCTTCAAGTGGTTCTTTTGTATCTGGTGGATTAATTATGGGAATATTCGCTATTGGCACGACACCTGGATTATTAGTAGTTGGCGCTGCGGCAAATCTTGCTAGCGGGCAAAAGGTCAAGACGGCTTTGCGTGTAATTGGCGTAGTTGTGATTAGCTTAGCATTAATTAATATATCAAGTGGGTTAAACCTGACTGGCGTGAAGCTTCCGAAATTTGATTTTTCTAATCAAAACACCAGTTCAAATAATTCAATAAATGATATTGATCTGATATTTCAAAGCCCAAACAAGCAGTTTAATAAAAAACAAATTAGCCTAAAACAAGGTGAGAAATATCGAATTCATATGTTACCAGTTGCTAACGGCGCTGGTTGTATGAGTACCGTTATGTTGCCTGGACTGACCGAAGATTCTCCGAGGCTGCTAAAAAATAATCAGCGAATCACCTTTGAATTTGAAGCAGAAGAAGTTGGCGAATATGAATTTATGTGTGCGATGGGTATAGCATTTGATACAGTAATAAAAGTGGAGGTATAAGTATGAAAAAGCAATTTAATATAGGCGGTATGCATTGTACAACTTGCGCGCGAACGATTGAAAAGGCCGTCTCGAAGGTTGACGGCGTTGAGTCGGTTCGAGTTAATTTTGCGTCTAAAAAAATGGCTGTTGAGGGCGGTAATAATGATTTAATTAAACAAGCCGTTAAAAAAACTGGCTATCGTATTGAGAATATTGACCACGACCACCATGACCATCATGACCATCATGACTATCACAACCATGAAAAGCACTCAGGATATCATGAGGATGAATCGCATAATATGAAAAATATGGGTTCTGACCACATGGATCATATGAATCATGGAGATACGAAAAGAAGCTTTTGGAAATTTGTAGTTAGCGTGGCAGCATCAGTTCCACTACTATATTTTATGATTAGTGAGTGGGTCGGAAATGATTTTGGCATGGAATACATGGCAATCACTTCGCTTGTGATTGCGACTTTCGTGCAGGTTTTTATCGGCTATGATTTTTATAAAGGAATGATCGGCGGTTTGCGCAACAAGATGTTTAATATGGATAGCCTAATTGCTATTGGTACGACGACAGCCTATCTTTTTAGTGTTTATGAAATGTTTATAGGTAATCACCATTTATATTTTGAAACTAGCGTATTCTTGATGACGTTTGTCGTATTTGGCAAGTGGCTTGAGGCTAATGCTACGGCTAGAACTAGTCAAGCGATTCATGAGCTCATGAAACTTCAGCCAAAAGTTGCTCACCTTGTAAGTGGTGGAGAAATTTCAGTTGATGATATAAAGATTGGTGATAAATTGCTAGTTAAGCCTGGCGAACAAATCCCAGTTGATGGATCAATCACCAAAGGCTCTTCAGCGGTAGACGAATCGATGGTCACCGGTGAGAGCATTCCAGTTGATAAAACCATTGGCGATAAAGTGGTTGGTGCTACGATTAATGGCAATGGGTCAATTGAGATTGTTGCTGAAAAAATTGGTCAAAACACAATGCTTGCTAGGATTATCAAGATGATCGAAGAGGCAGCTGGCAGTAAAGCGCCAATTGAAGATTTAACTGATAAAATATCATCAATTTTCGTGCCAACTGTCATAGTTATAGCAATTATAACTTTCTTAGTCTGGTACTTTGTAGGGGGTGATGGATTAGAAATGGCGATAATGTCGGCGGTTAGCGTAGTGGTGATTGCTTGCCCATGTGCACTTGGTTTAGCTACGCCAACTGCCGTAATGGTTGGAGCTGGTCAAGGTTCAAAATTGGGAATTTTAATTAAAGGTGGCGAACCACTACAAAAATTAAGCCAAATTAAAAACGTCGTTTTTGATAAAACTGGCACTCTAACTGAAGGTAAGCCTGAAGTGACTGATGTGGTATCAGTATCAAAAAATAGCGAACGGGAGTTACTAAGTATTATTGCTAGCTTGGAGGCAAGTAGCGAGCATTCACTAGCTAAAGCGATTTTAACTAAAGCTAAGCAAGATAAAATTAACTTTAGCTCAGTTTCAAACTTTAAGGCAATTTCTGGCCGAGGTATTTCTGGTGAAGTAGAAAATATAAACTATGCGTTTGGTAATATAAAATTGATTATCGATAAACAGATTGTTATTAGCGATGAGACGCAAAAAATATATGATGAACTCGAAGCCGCTGGTAAAACCGTGGCGATATTATCAGACGATAAAAATACTTTAGGTATTGTTGCTATCAAAGATAGACCGCGCATACATGCAAAAGCCACAATTGAAGAGTTGTCAAAAATGAAAATCAGCACAACTATTTTAAGTGGTGATAATAAACGAGCGGTTGCTGCAATTGCTGGTGAACTAGGAATCAAAAACGTTATCGCAGAAGTGCTGCCAGAAGACAAGTCGAATGTTATAAAACGCCTACAAGCACAATCGCAAACAGCGATGGTTGGTGACGGTATAAACGATGCACCAGCATTGGCTCAGGCTGATGTGGGTATCGCTATGGGAAGCGGCACAGATGTCGCAATGGAGTCAGGTGACGTAGTTTTAGTCAAGGGCGACCCACGTGATGTAGCTGACGCAATTAAACTAAGTAAAGCTACTGTTCGTAAGATATACCAAAACCTATTCTTCTCACTTGTTTATAATGTAGCGGGCATCCCAATAGCGGCTGGTGTATTTGCCTTTGCAGGCTGGTCGTTAAAGCCAGAAATTGCCGGATTAGCGATGGCGCTAAGCTCGGTTTCGGTGGTGCTAAATTCACTACTATTAAACCTGTTTAAACCTAAAAAGGCTTAAACAACTAAAGTCTCAATCTTAGCACCAAGTGAGTTTAGGCGGTGGGCGAAATCTTCGTAACCGCGATTGATGTTATAGACATCTCGTAAAGTTGAGACTCCGGGTGCTGCGAGCATAGCAATCAGCACTACAACGCTTGGACGAAGCGCAGGTGGTGCCACAACATCGGCTGGTTTCCATTTAGTAGGGCCGGAAACGTACACTCGATGTGGGTCAACTAATTCAACATTTGCGTTTAATTTACTTAATTCTGTAAAGTAGATTGCACGGTTCTCATAGCTCCAGTCGTGGATCAAAGTTCGTCCGTTAGCTACGGTGGCAATTAGCCCAAGAAACGGTAGATTATCCATATTTATACCAGGGAAAGGTAACGCATGGAGTTTGTCTTTTGCCGCATGGAGGTTTGATTTCTTGATTTTTAAGTCTACAAGGCGAGTTCGATTATTTCTTGAGGTGTATTCATCTGATATTTCATATTGGGCGCCCATCTGGCTTAGTGTTTCAAGCTCGAGTTCTGTGAATTCGATTGGCACGCGTGTGATTTCAAATTCGGAGTTGGTTACTAGTGCGACAGTCACAAAGGTTATTGCTTCAATCGGGTCTTCACTAACAAAATATTCAACATCAGTATTGATTTGGTCAACTCCATGAATAACTAAAGTAGTCGTGCCGATACCTTCAATTTTGACACCAAGTTTTTCTAGAAAGAAGCAGACGTCTTGCACCATATAATTTGGACTAGCATTTCTAATTGTAATGGTTTGGCCAGATAAGGCTGCCGCCATGACAACGTTTTCTGTAGTTGTGTCACCACGCTCGGTTAGCAGAATTGGCTTTTCAACTTTTTTAGGCGAATTCTTAACACTATAATAATCAGTTTCCGCAATCACGCTAGCGCCAAAATGCTTGAGTCCAGATAAATGAGGCTCAACTGTACGTGTACCAAGGTTACAGCCACCAGAAAACGGAATTTGGAAGTTTTGGTATTGATGAAGCAGAGGGCCTAAGAACATCAAGATACTGCGTGTTCGTTTAGCTGCAGCCGTGTCCATAGACTCAAATGACAATTCGGCTGGTGGTATAATTTCTAGATCATTTTCATCATTTAGCCATTTTGTTTTGACGCCAATACTATTTAACACTTCTATTATTCGGTTAACTTCTTCAATTCTGGCAACTCTTCTTAAAGTAGTTTTACCTTTATTTAGAAGGGACGCGCAGAGCAGGCCAACGGCGGCATTTTTGCTGGTTTTAACTTCGATTGAGCCTGACAATTCGCGTCCGCCATAAACTCTAAAGTTGGTCTTTTTTTGAGCATTAACAGAGATAATTTCGCTAGATAGTTCTTCGGAAATCCGAGCTAGCATTTCCAGGGTGATATTTTGTTTACCACCTTCAATCCGATTAATTGCACTTTGAGAGGTGCTGATTTTATCGGCTAAATCAGCCTGGGTTAGGTTTCTATTTAGACGTGATTCCTGTATTAAACGTCCAATTTTTTCTAAATAAGCCTGTTCGTTTTTCATAATAGCATTATACCATATATGATATATAAATCAACATATTTTATTTTTATGGCAAAAACTTTTTATATGTGGTACAATCTACTCATGATATAATTAAAAACTTTCTTCAGATAATAATAAAATAATATTCAAAAAAGGATAAATATGTTTGATGATAAAGTTTTTAACGCGATAAAAAAAGAAGAACAGCGACAACGAGAAGGTTTGGAGCTGATACCAAGTGAGAATTATGTGAGTCGTCAGGTTTTAGACGCGCTTGGGTCGGTGTTTACAAATAAATATTCCGAAGGTTACCCGGGTAAACGCTACTATGGCGGTCAAGAAAATACTGATTTTATTGAGAGCCTCGCCATCGAACGAGCTAAGAAATTATTTAGGGCCGATCATGCAAATGTTCAGCCGCATTCTGGCGCTCAGGCTAATGAAGCAGTCTATTTTGCTTGGCTTGAACCAGGTGATACGGTGCTTGGCATGGATCTTTCTCACGGTGGTCATTTGACTCATGGTTCACCCGTGACTAGAAGTGGGCAAATATATAATTTTGTCCGTTATGGTTTGGATGATCGAGGTGAAATTGATTATGATCAAATAGAAAAACTAGCCGAACTTCACAAACCAAAAATTATTTTAGTGGGCTTTTCAGCTTATCCTGGTGAGATTGACTATGAGGGAGTCGCCCAAATTGGACAAAAACATGGATCACTACTTATGGCAGATGTTGCGCATATTGCTGGGTTAATCGTTGGTGGAGTTAGCAAAAACCCATTTGATTATGGTTTTCATGTAATCACTACTACAACTCATAAAACCTTGCGTGGCCCACGTGGAGGCTTGATTCTAAGCCGAGGCACGGTTAGCTCGCCTCTTAAAAAGCCAGCCAAAACCTTAGATAATATTCCAACGCTAATTGACCGCGCCGTGTTTCCGGGCACTCAAGGTGGTCCGCAAATGCACACGATTGCCGCTAAGGTGGTTTCATTTTACGAAGCCTTACAACCGGAGTTTAAGGATTATGCCAAGCAAATTGTGAAAAACGCCGATGCTTTAGCTAAAGAATTACAAAAACGTGGCTTTAAGTTAATTACTAATGGTACAAAAAATCACCTTATTTTAGCCGACATTTACGCTAGTTTTGGTATTGACGGTAAAATCGCTGAAAAAGCCTTAGATAAAATTGGCCTAACTCTTAATGCAAACTCAATCCCAAATGATACCTTAACGATGTTTAACCCTAGTGGGATTCGTTTAGGGACGCCAGCTATCACAACTAGAGGTTTAAAAGAGGATGATATGGCACTAATTGCTGATTGGATGAAGCGGGCGATTGATAATCATCAAGATGATCAAATCCTTAACAATCTTCGATCTGAAGTTCGAGAGTTTGCGCTAAGGTTTCCTTTGCCTAGTGATAGATAGTATGATAAAATAAAGAAAATGAGTTGGAAGATATCTAAAAAGGGCTTTGGACTTGCGGCAATTTTGGCAGGATTTTTAGCGGCGACGCTACCAACTTTAGGCTCGGCTTCGATTTGGTTTGATGAAGCTTTCTCTCGCCACATTATAAGATTTGATTTTGGGCGGATATGGCACTTTACTTCGCTTGATGTACATCCACCGTTTTACTATTTTTGTTTAAAAGTTTGGAGTATGATTTTTGGCGCGAGTGATTTTTCTATTCGCGCACTTTCGGTTGCTTTTGGTCTAGCAACGCTAATTGCTTTATACTTTTTGATTAAGCGACTTTATAATTCTAAAGCCGCACTTCTATCGGTATTCTTCGTAGCATTTTCACCATTATTTATAAAGTATAGCCAAGAAGCAAGAATGTATACGCTAGTAGCATTACTGGCGATCGTGAGTATACGAGCTTACTACGAGGCGTTTGTGGCCGCAAACTCGCAAAAAAAGCAGACCACGTGGCGCCGGCTTTATATATTATTTATTGCCCTCGGGATGTGGACGCAATATTTGTCAGCTTTAACTGTTTTAGCATTATGGGCGTTTAGATTATACCAAGTGATTAAAAAGCAACCAAAATCAAAACGCAAGTTTAAGCTGGTCACCAAGTCTTATTTTTCAGATAAATGGTTAGTAACTCATTTATGGGCGGCTTTATGGTTTTTGCCGTGGATTCCGTTTTTTCTAACTCAGGCCATTCAGGTTAAATCTGGTTTTTGGATCCCGCCTACTAGTTTTGTGACTATACCGAACTTTATAACCCAAACACTTCTATTCAAAGATGCCGGTTCGATTGATGGTTGGACTGCTAGCTTGGTCTCGATTGTTGTGTTCTTTGTAATTTGGGCGATTATATATATTTTTCGTCATAAAAAAGATAAAACCGACCGCCTTAAGCTGCTCTTGTTCGCTTATGTTGGCCCGGTTGTTATATTGTTCCTACTTAGTTTACCGCCGTTTAGTTCAATCTTTGTTAACCGATATCTACTAACTAGCGCAATTCTACTTAGCACAACATTTGGAATCATATTAAACATCATCTATAAGAGCGATAAGAAACTGGCTATAAGCATGGCAATTTTAATGATTGCTATGCAGATTATGGGCACAAGTAATGTCTATCAAACTGGTGGTGGCAATAATATTACTCGCCAAGTAATTGAACAGACTAAACCAAAAATGAAGGCGGGCGAACCAATAATTACCGAGGCGAATTCAGCCAATGGTTGGATTTTTTATGAAGCCGCTCAGTATACAACGAGCGATAACCCAATTTATTTTGTAGATTCAAGCACTGATTATCATCTTGGATCAATGAAAATGCTTGAGGAAGACGATACGTTTAAGATAAAAGACCTTGAAGAATTTTCCAAGCAGCATAAAACCGTTTGGCTACTATCTCGACCAGGAAACAAAATACAAGAACCACTTCTCAGTAGCTGGCAGCTAGTCGAAGAAATTATTTATGATAGTCCAACTTCGGGGGAGCCATTATACTCGATGCAGAAATACCAGACTGAAAATTGACTTCACAAACCAGTCTAAATATGGTAGAATATTTTAGTAAGCACCCGTAGCTCAACTGGATAGAGTACTTGGCTTCGAACCAAGCGGTTGCAAGTTCGAATCTTGCCGGGTGTACCATATGGAATTTTAAAATTGGGCTAGCTGATGGCTAGCTTATTTTTATAGAAAAGAGACTAAAACATGATTCAAACACCAAAAATAGAAGAAAACGTAAATTTAGCAAAACTCACCACTATGAATTTAGGCGGCAATGCTAGATTTTTTGCTACAGCTCAGAAAAACGAGGACATCATATTTTTAGTTGATTTTGCTAAACAGAATCAACTGCCGATTTTTATTTTGGGTGGCGGAAGTAACACCTTAGTGCATGACGAGGGCTTTAAGGGTTTAGTGATTAAAAATGAAATTTTAGGCCGCAAAATACTTCATGAAGATAATCGTTCGGTTGAGTTTGAGCTTGGTGCTGGTGAAGATTGGAATAGCTTTGTTAAATTTGCTGTATTACAAGAGGGTTTAAGTGGTATAGAAGCAATGGTTTCAATACCAGGAACGGTTGGCGCACTGCCTGTACAAAACGTCGGTGCTTATGGCCAAGAAATTGCTGACGTCTTTATTAGCTTGAATGCGCTTAACTTAGAAAAAGGTGTTTTTGAAGAACTTTCAAAAGAAGATTGTGAATTTTCGTATCGTGATAGTATCTTTAGGCGATCGGCGGCTGGTAAATACTTTATTACTTCTATCAAGATCAAACTAAGTAAACTTCCACCCAAAGGACCTTTTTATGCTGGAGTTGAAACTTATTTTCAGAATAACAATATACCGACAGATAATATCACGGCCGCTCAAATACTTAACGCGGTTGCAAAAATCAGAGCTGATAAACTGCCAGATCCAAAACTTATTCCGAGTGCTGGTAGCTTTTTTAAGAATGCAATAATTTCTGCCAAGCAGGCAGACGGCCTAAAAGACGCCTACGGTGATAAAATACCACTATTTGATTTGAACGATGGTAGATATAAGATTTCTACGGGTTGGCTGATTGATAAGGCTGGCTTAAAAGGTGTCGAGCTTCATGGCATGTGTCCGCATTTTAAAAACGCATTAGTCCTAACCAACGTTAGTGCTAGAAATTTTAATGATCTAGCCTTAGCTAGAGAAGAAATTAAATCTATCGTTAAAGGCAAATTTGGTATCGAAATCGAGCAAGAACCGCTAGAAATATAATAAAAACCGCGATTAGCTTTTTGGCTGCTCGCGGCTTTATTTATATATTAAATGATTTATTGTTCAGCGTCAGTTGATTCTTCTGTACTGTCGTCTGCTTTTTGAGCGGAGTAAATTTCTGATTCGGTTGCGTAGCCGATGATAGTGCCTTTAGCTAAGCTAGGCTCTCCAAGCGAATCATTCCAGCTAGCATCACTAAAGATTAGAATCAAGAACCAAACTGGGGCGAGTAATATATAGAATAATACAAAAGGCCCGGTTTTGCCAAGTTTAAGTCCAATATTGTAAGCAGCGATAATTGCAAATATGCCTGTGATAATTGCACCAACAAATGGTACAAACGCAAGTAAGCTCAAAAAGCCTTGCTGACCACCAAGTTCAAAGAATTTCCAGTTATTATAAAATGGAATCCAGGCGGCGGTTGTACTAATGCCGGCTTTTTTAAAAATTCCAGCAAAAAATAATGAAGTAACGACATATCCAGCGATTAGCGCAAATAAAAAGATTAGTAAAACAATTAAAACGGCAATAGCTGAACCTTCGTCACCAGTCGTAGAATAATTGTAGTTATATCCGTAATCGGATGAATCGTAGTAATATCGAGTCCTTGCTAGGGTTGTTAATAGTGAAAACATGATATCCTTTCTTGTTGATTTGTTTTTATGATTATAACTTTAAAAATTGAAAAAAGCAATCAACTCAGTTATAATACTAAGAATGAAAATACTAAATGGTTCAGAATTAAGAGACTTCATAAAAGAACGACAAGCAAAACAAGTTCGAGCTTTACGCCAAAGCTGGAAAGTGTTTCCAAAATTAATTGTTCTTTATTCAAGCCAGTCACCAGTAATCGAAACTTATATGCGGCTTAAACAGCAATATGGTGAAGATATCTTAATTGATGTTGAAAAAAAATATGTTCCGTTTAGCGGGCTTGAGGCGGCTATCAAAGAGGCAAATGAAGATGAACTTATTCATGGAATTATCGTTCAATTGCCGATTGAAGATTCAGTCGGTAATGTTGTCTCAAATGATGATATTTTACCGATTATCGATCAAATCGACCCTAAAAAAGACGTCGACGGCTTAACTAATGGAAGTTTAAATTCTGCGACCGCAACTGCTATAAACTGGCTACTAGCTGGCTATAATGTTAATCTGCAAGGCAAAAAAATTGCTATCATTGGGCAAGGTATTTTGGTTGGGCTGCCACTTGCGAAAATTTGGCAAACTTCTGGCTATGACGTGACAGTGTTTGATATAAATTCGTCAGATGAAATGAGGAGCAAATTATCTGACTTTGATATCGTGGTTACTGCAACTGGTTCGCCAGGTTTAATTAAGAGTGATATGCTAAAGCAAAAAGCTGTTGTAGTTGATGCGGGGGCTGCTAGCGAAGGCGGCAAAATTAAAGGTGACGTTGATGACAGCGTGCGTGAGAGCCGTAATGATCTTACTATTACACCTAAGATTGGGGGAGTTGGTCCGCTAACGATCGCGGCGCTGATGGATAACGTTATAATTGCAGCTAGAAAAATTGCCGACCAAAAAGGTCAGCAAGATTTATAAAAGTTAGTTTGTAGATCAATCAGTTTTGTTTAAACTTTCTTTTACCCTATTAACTACTTGTTTTGGTGTCATCTCGGCCTTAATAATATAGCCTTCAATGTTTAGATCTTTTAAATTTTCGGGGGCTTCTTCTTTGCCGGTGTTAGTTAAGATTATTACAGGTATGTTTTTGCCTTTTTTAGATTCACGAATCTTCTTTAGCGCTTCGTCTCCGTTCATTTGGGGCATTTGTAGGTCGAGCAATATAATGTCTGGTGAGAATTTCTCGACTAGTTTTATACCATCGGCGCCGTTGGCGGCGACTTGGACATCAAAACCTTCAACCTCAAACTTCATTCGATACATCTGGTTGATTACGGTATTATCTTCAATTATTGCAATTTTTGTCATTAGTCTAATTTTAGCATAAGTCTTTTCACAATTCAATTTTTTTATGTTAAAATAAAGCTATGGAACAACTTATTTTGCTATCAATCGGAATATTATCTGCTTTGATGGCGTTTGCGGTTTTATTTCAAGACCCAAAAAACAATGTAAACCGTTTATTCTTCGTAAACTCAATAATGTTATTTGTATGGACGTCAGTTATAAATTTATTTATTTTGAGTCAAAATCCAGCTGAAAGCATACTGATATTTAGAGTTTATATTATATCCACAGTATTAGCACCGCTGGCTTTAATTGCGCTAGGTAATAATTTCCCCATCAAAAACAAAAAACAGCCAATAGCTCTGTATATTATTGTAGGCTTATTTTCAGCAATTCTTGCAATCTGGAGTAATGTGATCTTAAGCTCTGTATCTTTGGAAGATTTTGATTTTTATGGTCAGAACAACCCAGCAATCATTGACCAATTTATTGGCTTTTCTGCCGTGTTTATTCAGATCGGGATTAATATTTCAGCTTGGTTTGGCTTACTGCGTTTAAAAAAATATAAGAACCGTCTAAAAGGTAGCCCGATTTATACCACAATAACAATAACAATATTTTTGGCTGTAATTTTAAGTACAATATTTAACTTAATAGCAGTCGTTTTTTGGCATAGATATGATTTATCATCGACGCTTGGAAATTTTTCGGTCTGTTTACTGCTTACAGCTTATGCAATTGGAATATGGAAATTTAGTTTTTATGATAGTCGCTCGGCACTTTTAAAAACATTTTCTTATGCCGGGGCTGAAATTGCTATTATTACAACATACTATCTTTTTAGAGAGATTATTGGAGCTAATAATCCTGAAGAAGTTTCTAGGTTTAGTGTGGCAGTGGGAGTTTTTTCGACGGCGATTTTAGTGATGGCGTTTGCGCCGATTGCTGATTTTTTAAATTATCTACTCAGAAAAACTTTCGATAAAAGTAAAAGCATCGATATATTTCTTAAAAAGTTAAACACAACATTAGCTCAAAATACCGATCTGGAGACGTTATTAAAAAAATTATCATATGACGTTAGTGGGGTTATCAGTGCCAGGAATGTTAGTTTTTACGTTAGATATGGTGCAGAAAAAGATAAGTTCTTCTTAGTAGGAAAAGATCGATCTTCGAATTTGCCACATAAAGATGTTCAAGCTCTTGACGGGCTAGCTAAGGAGTATGATGAGATGTTCATAACAGCGGCATCTTTAATCGGCGAGGATAGAGAAGATGATTATAGGATGTTTAAATCTCACGGCTGGTCGATGATCGTACCTCTTAGAACTAATGTTGAGATAGTAGGATTTATGCTAGTTGGTTACCCTAAAGGTGTCCGGTTTAGGCATAGTGATTTAAATATCTTACAAAATGTTTATAATAGCATCATGATTGCTATAAACTCGGCAATATCTACATACAATGTCCGAGACATCAATAACACCCTAGAACAACGGATTAAAAATGCAACTAAAGATTTGCGTCGAGCTAATCAGCATTTGCGCCGAGCTGACGAAAGCAAAGATGAATTTATATCTATGGCCTCCCATCAACTTAGAACGCCACTTACTTCGATTAAAGGTTACATATCGATGATTCTTGATGGTGATGCAGGCAGTGTGACTAAAATGCAAAAGACATTTTTATCAGAAGCATTTGCTAGCAGTGATCGTATGGTTCATATAATTAATGATTTCTTAAATGTTTCACGCCTTCAAACTGGAAAATTCGTACTAGATAAAACAACTGGCAACCTTGAGAGTGTAGTCAAAGAGGAGATAGAAGGGTTGGAAAGCTCAGCTAATTCTAGGGGGTTAAAATTGAAACTTACTAGTGAAGGTAAGACACCAGTATTTGAAGCTGATTTCGATAAGCTTCGCCAAGTTGTGATGAATATGATTGATAATGCAATTTACTATTCAAAGCCAGATCAAACTATTAAAATTTCACTCACAAATACGGAAGATCGGATTATATTTAAAGTTGTAGATAAGGGAATTGGCGTACCTAAAGATGAGCAAGACGGACTGTTCGGTAAGTTTTATCGTACGTCTAATGCAAGACGCCAGCGACCAGATGGTACTGGAGTTGGTCTATTCCTCGCGAGAAAAGTTGTACTTGATCACAAAGGCGATGTTATATTTGAAAGTGAAGAAGGTCAAGGCAGTATCTTTGGTTTTTGGATCCCGATTAAAAAATAATATAAATAAAATAGACCCCGGTATACGAGGTCTATTTTGTATGCTTGATGCTTCAAGCTAAGAATCGGATGAAGCGGTCAAGCTAGAATTGTTTGCGGCTGGCGATATAGTAGCCAAGCGCAGCGGTTACAGAACCAACACCTAGAACTGCACTAATTATATCTGCAGGACCAGTTTGTGGAAGTTCCGAAGGAGTTGTTGGAGTTGTAGGTTGTTCTGGAGTTTCAGGAGTTACTGGAACAACTGATTCTTCAGGTGGTACCTCGATGTTTGCATCGTCACAATCATCTGGGCTTCCAGGAATGGTTGGTGTATCAACACAAGCCGTATTCTTCTGCGAAATACCAGTTTTTGTAGCCTGAGCAGTAATCTTGATAGTTTCACTTGCGCCTACCTTTAATGTAGGGATAGTGTAGGTAAGTTTATTGTCGGTGATCGTACCCTTATCGGTGCTAATAAATTTAACATCGTTTGGTGCACTGTCGCTTACAACAACATCTTTTAGATCAACATTACCAGTGTTTCGAACGACGATTTCGTATGTGAAATCCTTGTTGGCTTCGATTGTGATTTTCTCTTGGCCATTTACTGTTTTTTGGATCGAAACGCCAGGTTTGTCTTCTTTAGCTATCTCAAACGAGCCTTTACATTTTGCACTAGTTGCATTGCCGTCTTTAGTTAGGGCAGTTGCTTCTACTGTGTATTTACCAGCATTTGAATTTTCATAGGTTAGTTTGGCTCCGTTGTTTACAGTTTTATCTGTAACGGTCTTACCATCAGAGTCTTTAACAGTATATTTTACACCAGTAAATTCGGTATTGTTAGCTGTATAGTTAGTATTAAATTCGAATTTAGTTCGTGTAATCTTTGTAATTGTTAGAGCATCACAGCTATATGCTGGTTTTGGTTTTGGACAATCTTTATTTACGACTACGTTTGCAGTGTCGTTTTGAACGATGTTTTGGTCACTAGCCTGTGCAAGGTTGGTCAAAGCATTAGCTCCACATACAGGGAGATTATTGTTTTTAGCAACCTTAGCTTTAAACCTCACATACGCGCTACTATTAGGAGAGTATGTTCCGACATTTATACCAGAATCTTTGGTTAAATTGTTGCCGGCTGATGTTCCGCTAGGATTATTTGTGTTGTATAGTACTGCGCTATTTTCAACATAAGTTAATCCGTTTGGTAGTACATCTCGTAGAACAAGATTATCTATAGCAGCAGTTCCAGTATTTTTCGCATGTATTTGGAATTCTACTTCTTCTTCAGGGTTAACTGTTACGCTTTCGGTCCAGGTTTTATCTGAGCTTTTTCGAACAGTTTTCTCTAAGCTAATGCTTGGCTTTTCTGCAAATTGTGGTTTAACCAGAATAGTTACATATCCTGCATATTGCATACATCCAGGAATTTTACCATCAAGTTTATCATAACCTAGTTTTGCGCCAGTATTTGTAACTATACTATCAGGTAATTGAACACCGCCTGAGCCAAAAACATTGTTTTCGTATCGCGCAGATCCAGATACGTAAGCTAAATTAAAGTCTTCTGTACCGGTAAAAGTGGCTTCATCCCATACTTCAGTTGGAGATGCGTTACTTGATGCTACAGAACCACTTAAAGTTATAGACTTACTTGTATTTGTTGGGACATTCATCTTAGCAGTTACATTTTCTGCAACTAAATTAAGATTTTCCGCCGCGTTGTTGTGGACATAAAGACGAACATAATATTCTTTTCCGGATTCAACCTTCATTGAATTTGTCCATGCAGCAGAGCTGCCTTTTTCTCTAATTCCAACGAAATCTCTTTCGTCTCCACCTATAACGGGGTTGTTTGTAATAGAGTTAAATGTTACGTAGTTTGCTGGCTTTTCCATTGTAAAAGTTGGTCGGCTTGGACCCCAAGCCCAGATAGCCGCTGGAACTACCACAGATGCAAGTAAGGTAGCAATAATCATCGGATGTTTCGCTACGAAATTACTTACTTTTTTGAGTAATTTTCTCATATATTCTCCTCTCTAACCCTCACAGTCAGTGTTATAAAATTATTATATCATATATTTATTATATTGTCAAAAGTGTATTTGTTTATCTTATCTGGTTTTTTCCGAATTGTTAAATTTTCCAACAAATCGAGCTATTAAATAACATCAATATCATGAGAATGCCGGCAACAGGTGGGTTGCCGGCAAAAAAGTACTAAATGTTTTATGTTAATCGGGCATATCGAATTCTCCGTTTGGAGTTTGCCCGTCCTCTCCGTTGGCGCTGTCTATGACCGCAGGAGGGGTTGTGTCAACTAAAGGAGGCAGCGTTGTGCCGTCTGGTTTGGTGACGGAGCCGTCACCCTTTATCGTTGTTGTACCATTGGAATCGGTGAAGTTTCCTCCACCGGTTTGGTTGTTAATACCTCCACCAATTTCTGAAGATCCACCTCCGGTATTATTAGATCCACCGGAACTTTGCTTCGGTGGGTTTGGCGCCGCGTACGTTTCTGGATATGTTGGTTGTTCTGTTAAGCTCCCTCCAGTTCCAGGCTCGTCTTTGACTCCACCACCAAGATTCGCATTTCCTTGAGAGTATGGGTCTTGAGAAGCATTTTTCGGCTCAAGCGTTGGTTGTTTTGGTGTAGTCGGTATAGTTGGCGGCGGCGTTGTTGTCTCTTTTGGAGGCGTTACCGTATCCACCGGTGGTTGCGGAACCTCTCCCGTCGGCACACCTTTTGGTGGTGCGGAGAAGAAGAAATTGCCACAGTACAGCGAAGCGTACATTACTACGCCATCACTATACTGGATAACCAATACTTTACGACCACCCAAATCAGCCGCCGAAGAGTTCACAATAAACTGATTATCTACGATTCCCGAATTATGAGCCGTAAAGCCCGCTGCAGTTGTGTCAATCTTAGTTGTCGTCGTCGGATCAGCAATTATCTGCGCTTCAAGGAAGCTGTATAATTTGCGACCTTTTTCGCTCAGATATTTTTTGCCGTTGATTTCGACAACTAAGTCTTCGTACTCGGGGATATTAGTAACTCCTCGAGCGGTAGCAGCGCCAATTAGGGTTTCTGCATTGTGTCGCAGATACTCTAAAGCAGTTTCGGTCGCCTCATCTGCCTCTTCGGGCAGAGAATAGTCATCGCTATTGTTCGCCATGACTTTCTTCTGAGGGTTAGCAGTATCCCATTGCAGGAAATTTTCGTCTTCTAAATTGATAGAAGCTTTCTTAGCCGCAACCTGAGTAGCTACAGTTGGTTCTGACGAATCTACTGTGGACAAGGTTTTTTCTGTGCCGGGATAAAAAAACTTATACCCAGCTACAGCGATCAAAATTACTGCGATAGCAGAAATGACCCATGCCCAAATCTTTCGATTTGATTTTGGATCACTGCCTCTGATTTCAGATTTAAGAAACTTGATAGTTTCTTCGTCCGTCATATCGGCAGTTTCTTCCTTTAGGTACTTGTCATACTCTCGAATTTTTTCGTCAAAATCTGGATGGTCCTTTAGATCCTGTTTCTTTGCGTCAATCACTTTTTGGTATAGATCTTTAATTTCCATTATTATCACCCCTATAATTTTTTTGGATCTGAGACCACCACCTTTAGCATAAAACATTGTTGCGATTTATCGCAACACAAAACTAACTGAGGTCAGCTAGCTTAATGTTGCGATAAATCTTAATGCCATTTAATAACTCAATTTGTTAAACTCCCTCAACGAAAACTCCAATTCCGCTGATTGCCTAGATTATAGCATATTTATCTTTAAAAGTCAATAACTATACTACATTTTTAAATAAACACAAGCAAAATAAAAAGGGCTAAAATTAGCCCTCAATTTGGCACTTTCAATCGTTTTTGGATAGATCCGCCTGGAGGTCTACTAATTTAGTAGATTTTTTGGCAGCTTCTGCCTTAGGTTCGGTTTCAACTTTTGCTTGCTTAGTTTCTCTGGAAAGAAGCACATCTAGCGCTTGGCTAAACCTTGACTTCTTGGTTGAGCCAGCTGTCTTTAATCTAAATATAACTAGTGCAATTAGCCCCAGCCCAATGATGAAGAGTAGAATATTTGGCATACAGGTAAAAAGTAGACCAATTACACCAGCTATCTGCCACCATGTACTAAGAGTCATTCGTTTAGAAAATATGCTCCATTTATTTTCTAAAAATACTACTAGAGATAATGCGAGAACTAAATTGACAGATGTAACTACATATGGTGAAGTTATAAAAGTTAACCCACCAGACAATAGCCGCAAGATTTTTACTAAAAACATTCCAATAAAATACATTATATCACCCCTGAAAATATAGATTTTAGCAATTACGATTAAAAGTATTGTAATGTACTAAGTTAGTAAAACGATAACATAAAAGTCTAATTTTGTCAATTAGCGAGACTAAAAAGAGTGCATGATAAAATAAAAACTTCAGCTTATTAACTGAAGTTTTTAAAAAATAATACCTGGTGGGTGATTAGGGACTCGAACCCCAGACCCTCTCGGTGTAAACGAGATGCTCTAGCCAACTGAGCTAATCACCCGATAAGATTATTTTAACAAAACATATATTAAATGTCAACATTTAATTAGTCGATTATATCTCGTATTCTAGCTCAGCGAAAAATTTACCGTCACTATGAGAGCTTAAGTATATAAGATCTAATGTGTCAGGCATAGTGCTAAGCGCTACCATCTCTTCATATGAAAACCAGTTCTGTGACTCGGAAGTTGGGATTATGGCTGATATTTGCTTTGGTATTTGAACCGTGAATACGTGCGAGAGCGTGTTTGAGATAACTTCGTTTTCTGATAATATTTTTGCGTAATAATCACCTATATGGTCTATATTTTTTATATTTAGGTTTGTTTTTTCATATATTTCTCTTTGTGCAGAATCTATAATTCGGTTGTCTATATCCTGAATTTTACCACTAATAAATCCCCACATTCCGATCAGAGGCTGCTTGTTTCTTTTTGTCAATAAAAACTGATTATGATGATTTTTGAGTAAAATTCGGGTTGTGATTTTGGGCTGTGAATGGATTTGAAATTTATCTAAGCTAACCGTTTCAACATAATTCAGGCCACTTGGCGATAGAGAATAATCTTTATTATTTTTAATTATAAAGCCAGTTTTAAGTAGGCTTTTTAAGTGGTAAGCATAAAGATTGCTGTCAACTTTTGGCGGTCTCATCTGTGAGTATCTAGCCGTTTGTTGCTTAGTTAAGTATTTCAAAATGCTTTTTTGGATGTGGTGAGTTATTTCTATCATGAGTATAATCCTTACGCTTTTAGTCAAAATGATTTGAGTCAAAATATATTATCTATATTTTTAAATTATAACACTATATAATGAAAATAGTTAATAGATAGAGAGGAAAATATGGAAAACAAAAATTTCAATACCCGTGGAAACGGGCAGCTTAAAGACGTAGAGAGTAATGAGGTATATCTTGGCTCAAAAAAAGTTGGCGCCGAGATTATTGACATCACAAAAAAATTGAAAGATCTAGAATGTAGTAGAGGTTATTACAATATTGGGTCAAAAGAACTATTTGATATTTTTCAAAGTGATAGAACTTTAGAAAATATGGTGGATATAGAGTCTTCACCACAAGAAGCAGAGGATTGGATATTAGGCAAACTTAGCGCCATTCGGGATACTGAGTATGGCCAGTATGCGAAAATCGGTATTGTTAGCGGGTCCTTCGATGTGCCTCATGAAAACCATACGTGGTACTTGAGGCACTGTAAGGCACTTTTGGCTCAAAAATTTTGTGTAGAGAATGGCATTCCAACTACAAAAGAAAATATTCGTGATGCGATTAGCGATAATTTAGTTCAACTAATTGTGGCCGTTGATACAGACGAGGAGGTGAGTAATAGAAAAACAAAAATGGGTGATATTCGGCCGATTTATAATTTTTATGATAGAGCTAGGCGAATTTCTGAGTTAACCTTCGTAGAGGATGAAGTGCGACTACCGATAGTCGATTATGTAATTCCAGAGGGTCCGGAATATAGTGGTACCAGTCTTGAAAAGATGCCAGAAATCGCCCAAAAAGGAAAAGAACTCGGTTTGATCGATGAATTTATCTGTTTTGGCGAGCATCCTCTGAGCGCTAATATTGCAAAAGAAAAAGGTTTTGACCCGATCGTTGTGCCGCAATCGGTCTTTTACGCATCAAATCCAGTAACTGGACAACCCTATTCATCTTCGGCTATAATAAAAAAGATTAGGAATCAAGGAGAATAGTATGGATTTCAGAAAGCCGAAACAGTCATCACGTAATTATAAAAAATATCGTGAAGAAAATGCGGCAAAAAAACGTGGTTGCGTATTTTGCAAAATAAACGAAGAAAAAAGTTCAATAATCGACGAATTTAAGTGGTTTAGAATCATAAAAAATATCTTCCCATATGATGTTTGGGATGGCTATGAAGTTTCTGACCATTTAATGATTGTTCCTAAGCAACATACGGAAACTATTGGTGATTTTTCTAAAGAAGAACTACAAGAATATATGAACCTCCTAGTAAAGTATGAAAAAATGGGTTATTCGATCTATGCTCGAGCGCCGCAAAATAAGCGTAAGACGGTGCCTCATGAGCACACGCATTTGATAATACTTAATTACGATAAGCCCGTTAAATGGTTATTTAATGTCAAGTCCAAAATATTGTGGTACAAATAAAGCACATCCTCTTTGTTTTTGCTTAAAATTATGGTAGAATATCACAAGTTTATTATATTATCTAAAAGAAATGAGAACTATGGACGCACAAAAAATTAGGAATGTGGCGATTATTGCGCACGTCGACCACGGAAAGACCACTTTAGTGGATGGTCTTTTGAAACAGAGTAATACGTTTCGCGACAACCAGGCCGAGATGGGCCAAACGCTTTTAATGGACAGCGGAGACCAAGAAAGTGAACGTGGAATCACAATTACAGCTAAACAAACTAGCGTATATTACGGTGATTACAAAATTAACATTATTGATACGCCAGGACACGCCGATTTTTCAGGTGAGGTTGAACGAACTTTAAACATGGCTGATGGTGTTATTTTGGTCGTTGACGCTCAAGAAGGTCCGATGCCGCAAACAAAATTTGTGCTTTCAAAAGCTTTAGAATTGGGTCTTAAGCCGGTTGTTGTGGTAAATAAAATTGATAAGCCCGCTCGCCGAATTGCAGAGGTTAATGATGAAGTGTCGGATCTTTTCTTAGAATTGGCAGTTGAAGATAGTCAACTTCTATATCCAACATATTATGCAATAGCTAGAGACGGTAAAGCGTGGCCAGAAATGCCAGAAAATCCAGAAGCTGCTGCTGATTTTACGCCAATTTTTAACGCAATTATTAATGATATTTCTGCACCAGACGTTAAGGCTGAAGGTGATTTTCAGCTTCTAATTACTTCTCTTTCTTATGATAATTTCCTTGGCAAATATGCTATTGGGCGAATTACGCGCGGTAGCGCAAAAGCCGGGGATCAGGTTGCTTTAATTAAGCGCGATGGAAGTGTAAAAAATGCAAAAATCGATAAATTATTTGCTTATCGCGGCCTGTTGCGTGAAGAGATTAAAGAAGCTCCAGCTGGTGATATTGTTGCGATTACTGGTGTTTCTGAAGCTGAGATTGGCGAAACAATCGCAAGCAAAGATAATCCAGAAGCGCTTCCTACGATAGAAGTTGAAAAACCAACGTTGTCTATGTATCTTGGACCAAACACATCGCCTATG
>RRZU013514954.1_pt1 | contig 35364 bp, 39 predicted proteins | sample 2165561 | NCBI WGS metagenome assembly RRZU01 (sample SAMN10456909, study PRJNA506462) | wastewater metagenome | isolation source: wastewater sludge | place: USA: Moscow, Idaho | reverse complement strand
ATAGGGTTTTTGGCTTGTGCATATAGGCAAGCACTTTGGTAGTGCAGCTATTGGGCAATGTGACAAATTGGGGCTATTTTTGTGCGGGTGGTGGTGGTGGTGGCAGCCAAAATTCTACTCTTTCGATGCGTTTAGGATTGTGATACACGTAATAGCCATAAAACCCTTTTTGCTCTAATATTTCGGCTATAAATTCCCTTGCAATGGCATCATTTTGACAGTGACGTTTTCCGATATTGCTACATACAACATACATAGGGAAGCCTATAAACTTTATAGCATCGCGTTCATCGGTATAATAGGCTGCTATCTTTTCGGGCTGGATAAGCCAAGAAAAAGTATCTCGCACCATAAATGGTTTTGTGTCATTTATGACATAAATAGCTTCTTGTTTCATTTTTCGAGGGTACATGGCTTAATGAATTATAGTGGTTAATGGATAGGGTGGGCTAAAACGGTATGTCGTATTCAAAAACGATACTCCAATAGATAGTTCTTTTCACCTCTTCTACTTTAATAACTACTATACTTAGTGTTTCTCGTTCATGTTCACTATGCACCACAAATATAGTTTCCAAATTAACTATGACTTGACCACAAACATCGTCCAAACCCATTGAAGTACCCCAAGGATAGACCTCTTCAATATTGATACGCTTATTATCCTTGTCATAACTGACGAACTTTATATGTTTTGGCATTTTTACCCTAAAATATGGGAATGTATATCTACAACCGTGCTGGCATCGGGGCTGCGGAATTGCGTCCTCTTTATATAGATTTATAAATTTGGGCAACTGTCGTGGTTCGCGGGGTGGTGGTTCGTTGGTATTATGCGCTAATTCGCTTACAAGTGCGGTTAGTGCATGTCCGTCCTGTTTGGTTTCGGCTTTCATTGAAACACGATTGCCTTTTATTTGTATTTTCATGGCTTAATGAATTATAGTGGTTAATGGATAGGGTGGGCGGGTGTTATGTGTTTTGCGGTTGCTTTTCTAACAAATCAGCTACGATACTATTAGTGCGTAGTTCTATTTGTTTTTCAACATACAAATCACACAATACATCAAGTAACAGAGAGAAGTCTATAATAGTGTCACCATACATAAACTCATATTTTTGTCGTTGGCTATCGGGGAAAACATGGCGTAGTTCGAATCTTAGCTTATGTCTAAAATCGTTCACTTCGACATCTTTCGGTTTTGCCTTTTTTTCTATCTCGGCTGCCAAAACTTCTAATGCGGCGTTAGGTTTTACTGAAGTCATTTGTAAAAAGTATTTAATGGGTTAAATAATAAGATAAGAGTAGTTTTTTAGTCACCGTCATCGTCCAACCAAGTGCCTTTTGTTTGGGGCTTATAAATGCCGTCAGGCGCGTAAAAGGTTACTTGCTTAGGCTCGGTTTCGGGTGTTGGATATTCGCTTACAAAAAAGATTTGTTTGCGCTCCATTAGCGAGCGGGCATATTGTCGGGCAAGTGCTATGTCGTGGTAGTACCTTTTTTGTAGGGCATTAACGGCATATATGGGATAACCAAAGCGATTTATAGCAGCTTGTAGCGTTGCTTCAAAGTCGAGCGGTGGGGGTGGGGCTTGCAGCAAGCTATAAAGGTTGCCGTCATTATACGCATCGTTAAGCCAAGCGTCAAAGTCGAGTTCGTCAAAGTAGCCTGTCATTGCCTTAATCAATTAAAAGGTTTTCAAATTTGGCAAGTTTCGCCATTTGCGCGGCTTCCAATTCCGTTACATACTCAACTAAATGCTCTGCTATATCAACGTCCATTTTTTTGCCGTTATTAGCAAATAGTTCATGTATTTGTCGTGGGCTATTTGGTGTTATGCCCCTTTCTTTTAGGTATTCACAAAACCTGCTTTGTGTCCCCTTTGCCGCAGCCATGCGCTCAATTAGTTGCATTTTTAGATTTTCAAAAGCAAGTATTCGCTTTTCTAACTTATTTTTTGGTAGCGTTAAATTTCGCATTTTAAAGTGTTATTTATGGATTAAACATAGTATCTTTGTGCCGAAACTACCGCATGTATAGCCGCCGTTTCAGTTGCAATAATAGCAGCTACTTTGGTTGCCATTATTTACAATGCAAATGTACGGCAGTTTTATGGACTGTCCAAATTATTTATTGACTTTTTTACCCAAAAAAATAGATTTTTTATAAAATATATGCAACACCCTATAAATGAGCGAATAATAAGTATTTATAAGGAATATTTAAAGGAAAAACCTACGGACTTTGCTAAGTCAATAGGATTAACAAAGCAAACTATCTCTGGTATAGAGAATGGAATGAACGCGCCAAGCCTTAAATTTATAGATGCTATAAAAAGCAAATACCCTGAAATTAACATGAATTGGTTAATTGCAGGGCATGGCGAAATGTTATTGAGTGGTGGTTCGGGTTCGGATAGTGATATTATTCCCAATACGGAGGTATCAGGTCGCAACCAAATAAGCCAAAACAATGGCAAATCGGGTACAATAAATATCAACCAACATAATGAGCAGGTTTTTCGCTTATTGGAGCAACAGTTAGCCGCTCAAAGCATCACCATAGCCGCGCAAGCCCAAACCATAGAAGCCCTAAGCCAACAAATAGCACGGCTAAATGAGCAGCTTAATGGGGGCAATGGGTAGGGTAGGGGTGTGGGCAGGAATGCAGCCAATACAAGCACAATTTTTTTTTTGTAAAAAAATCCTTTTTTTTATAGGAACGGCTCACAAAAGGCAATTTCCAAAATGTATTGCATGTGAACTGTGTACTTATCGGTACATATTAGCCCTTGATTTTCAGGCATTTATGTAAATATGCGTAGAGTCCTGTACTCGCAACAATCATCATAAAAGCCTCATTTTGAGGCTTTTTTGCATTACAAGTTCACACACTTTGTGAACTTACGCATAGAGTTCTTGCAGCATAATTTAAAAAAAAATCTAAAAACAAGGCTAAAATCGAAAGTTTTTTAGCCTTGCTTTTAGAGTAACAAAATCTGAAAACAAGGCTAAAACGAACAATTTTAGACATGATTTCAGAAAAAAAAATTTTTGCTTCACCTTTTTTTAAGTGCTGTCCACTTGCACCAAAGGAGGAACAATTTGCCGATAAGTGGTATGTCTATCAAATTTCGGATAGGAATAAACGCTTTAAGCAGATACCGGGCGAATTGCACGGCATTAACCAAACGTCCACTTTTGAGGACAAAATGGACTATGCCTCGCGCCTAATTGCTTATCTACACAAGGACTATATGGATAAGCGTCCGACAATGTTGCCTATTGTCGAGCAGGGGAGTAAAGACCCCGTAGTACGTCCTACAATAATTGATGAAAAGACTGGTAAACAGCGCAAATACATGGAGGATACACTCAATGATTTGCGCGGTGCTGTGTCCGATAATGAGGCAATACGCGAAGGCACACAAGGTGACTACAATAGTATTATAAATGTATTCGAGCATTGGACAAAAGAAAATGGTGTAATAGAAATAATGCCCGATACTGGTAAGCGTTACTTGTCCTACCTTAAACACGAATTAGAACGGCGCAATAAAACTATCAATAACCACCGCAATATATTAAAAACCTATTTTGATAAATTGGTCGAGGCGGGCGAGGTAAGCCTTAACCCTTTTGATAAAACCTATATATTGCCCAATGAAACCATAGGTACTACTTATTTTGATGAAAATGAAATAGTGACGTTGCGCACGGTTATTTCGGCAAATGACCCGCAATTATGGTTAGCTTGCCAATTTATATTTTATTGTTTTTTGCGTCCACGCCGCGAGATGCGTTTACTTAAAATAGAAGATATCGATTTTGGGAAGAACCGCATAAGGATAGTGCCTCAAAATGCCAAGATGCGCAAGCACATGCAATATGTGGCTATCCCTAATGCTTTTTTACCTGAACTATTATTCCTAAAAAAATATCCCAAAGAATACTATATATTTTCGAGGGGTGGTAAACCCGGTACTGTGCCTTTGGGCAAAAACATGCTTGCCTATCGCCACCGCAAATTTGTTGAGGCTTGCAAGTTGCACAATGCTTATGAAAAATACATGTACTGCTGGAAACCAACGGGTGTTTTACAATTGTGGCTATTGGGTTTAGACTTAGAAACGATAAGGCGGCAAACTCGGCATAGTAGCCTTGACCAATTAAAGCAATACATGTCGCGCTTTGGGTGGGATTTTTCCGATACGCTTATAAATGGCTTCCCTGACCTTAATACACTTAGTATGGATACGCGCATTAAAAGGCAACTGCAATACTATATTAAAGCGACTCAAGACAAATTATTGCTACTTAACCGCGCCGATGACGAACTACTGCGGCAATTAAATGACTTGGCTCTCTTTATCCAAAAAAGCATTTTATTGATGCAGCCACCCCCGCAATTAGTTATAGCCTCCTAAAATATCACACCGCCCGACATACTTATTAGCATGTCGGGCGGTGTTTTTTGTATGGGTAGGGTAGGGGTTGGCTTACTTAACTCGCGCTTTATTCCTTATAGCGTTCCTACGTTCAAGGGCATTGCTTATATCGCTAACGGGTAATTCTACCTTTATTTTGCCAAAGTTGGCTACAATATTATTGGCGATTGTAGTGCCTAATTCGGTCACAAATGAACCTATATCACCTAATAGTGCGTCTTGGCTATTGTTGTTTATAATAGTAGTTGGTAGGGTTGGGCTGGGCAGCAAGCCACCCAATGCAAATAATTTGCCGCCAAAGCGCGAGGCTCTTAGCAATTGTTCGGTCAATTGTGGGTTGTTATCGGCAAAGGCACGGCTCAAAATAACTTCGCCGCCCTCCACTTCGCCTAACTCTTGACCCGATTTTCGGTCTATTAGGGCGATGCCGCCGTCCCGATGGGGCGCACCGACTGTCATGCCGCCCTTGCCTGCTTCGGGCAATTCGCCGCCTTGTCCAAATTTATTGTTCACCGAAAAAAAGTTTTTGACATTGCTAACCCCTGTGGCAATGGCAGAAACAAGGGTAATTATTGCGCCTAAACTGGCTGGGAATTGCAGTGTTGCGGCTTGCGATACGGCTAAAACAGCAGCTTGCACGGCGGCTATGCTTTGGGCAATTGCCAAGCCTTGACTTATTTTGGTTAGGGCTATACCCGCTACGGTCGATTCGCCAAATGCTTGCCCTAAGTTTTGCGCCGCAACGCTTAATTGCCCCAATGTATCGCCCTCTTTTTCTAGTCCGGCAATTCGTTCCTTTTGAGCGGCAGCCAACTTTTTTTCTCTTTCAAGTGCCGCTTCACGAAACCGTTTATCTACTTCACCAACGCGAATTAGTGCAGCCTTTTCGCGATTTTCGGCATCGGTATCTATTAATATGGTTTGTCGGGGTTCTATCCGTTCTACGTTGGTTCGCTGATTGCCCGATGCCAATTCTTCGGCTAAGGCTAATTGTTCTTTGGCGGCGTTTAGTTGGGTGTCCAACTCATTGAGTTGCACATTTAGTTTTATTTGTAGGCTTAAATCATCGGTCGCACTAATTTTGCCTTTTATTTCGCTTATCATTTGCTCAATGGCATCAACGCTGCCTTTGGCGGCTTTTTCTACTTCATTGGCAACCTCTTTGGCTTTGTCGGTCAATGCCTTGCTTTGTTCTTCGGTCAATTGGCGGCGTTTGGTAGCCAATTCCTTATCCCTTTGCAATTCTAATTTGCGGTATTCTTCGGCTTTTTCTGCTTCTAATTTGCGTTGCAATTCCGCGCTGCTGGTATCAATGGTTATTTTGGGTATTATATTAATGTCGGGTAGTAATGAACCCAAACCCAAAAAAGGACGGTCTTTAATGGCATTTAATCCCTTGTTCATTGTGTCAATAATGGTGTTCATAAATTCTTGGAACTTTACCTTATATATTTCGATATTGCTGCCGAAATAAGCAAAGAACTCAATAACACCCGCCAATGCTTCAAAGAACCCTGCTTTTATATTGACAAGGAAGTTATTAAAGGAACTATTTTGTTGTTCCAATTGTAGCGATACCGTGTTTTGGGCATCGGCTAATCTAATTTCATTAGCCAAACGTTCCCTTTGTGCTTTGCTATATTGGTTGCTGCTATCAATTAGCCCATCAATGCCTGTTTGGGTTTTGGCTATGCTCTCAATAAATGCCCGCCCTGCATCTTCGCCGGGGCTGCCAAATATACCTGCAATAGCCTGCCTTGCTACGGCTGAATTTTCGGGCAGTTCGCCTATTTTGGCACTAACTTGGTCAATGACATCAATGGCTTTGAGGCTGCCATCGCCTAAACCTTTTATTACTGCTGCTGAATTTATGCCCAAAGATTTAAGCGCGTCAATAGCCGATTGGTCAAAGGCTTGTAGCTTAATGGTGGCTTCCTTAATGGCATCGGCACCTTTGTCGCTAAATACGCCGTCTTTTATGGATTGGGTAATAATAGCTATGCTGCGCTCGGCACTTACACCTGCTTCCCTAAATTGTGCGGGGTACTCTTTGAGTATGTCCAAAAATTCACCCGTTACATTTGCCCCTGCCAAGAACCCGCTACTAATAAGGTCGGTGGCTTCTTTGGCACTTATGCCAAATTCTTTGCTAAGGGCATTTGCGGCAACCAGTGTTTGTTCAAATTCAGCCCCAAAGGTCCTGGATATTCCCACCAAATCAGCTACGGCGGTATTAGTTTCTTCGCCTACGGTGTCGAGGGTTTGAGTTACAGCTATGCGATATTGCATAAACTGGTCAATAATGCCGCGCAAATGTTGGGCAAATTCGATTAGTTTTTCGACTGCAAAGAGGCTTGCAATACCTGCAAACGCGCCTTTTATGGCTGTGCCTATATTGCTCATGCCCTGTTTGGCAGCATTGGCGGCTTGCGTGGTCCCGTTGATGTCTTGTTTCAGTTCCTTGTACCTTTCCGCTACGGTTTTGAGTTGTTCGCTGGTGCGCGTATATTCAGCAGTACCTTTGACCAACTTCTTGAGTTCAGCCTCCAATAGCCTTTTTTGTTTGGCTATATCGTTGAAATTTGCCGTTTCAACAAATTTTTTAGTCGCCTCGCGCAATTTGTTGGTTTGGGCAATATATGCCTTACTGCCCTCAACTAAACCGTCAAAGCCTTTATTTACTTCGTTAATTTCCTTTACCGCGCCTTTCATATCCTCGCGGTATTTTTTCATATCTACGGTGATTACAAATTGTAATTCATCGCGGCGAATTTGGTTTGCCATATTTCTTTTATTAAAAGGTAAGTCAAATGTCTGTTTCTATTATTTATAAGTCAGTAACAAAAAAACCGTACAAATCTTGGTAGATTAATGTACGGTACTGGGCTATTCACCTCCTACTTCATAACTGCATATTATTATTTCTTTTGCAAAACCGCTATAACTTGGGCAACTGCCTCTATTACCTCAAAGGCGTTGTCAATAATGTGGTGATGCTTTTCCAAAGCATCTATTTCCAAGAAAATATTTTTTACCACATTAATCTTTTGCTCCATAGTCATTTTCAAAAAGCTGCTATATGCTATTCTTAGCTGCGGAATATCTTTGATAATTTCTACGCCATTGGGTATAAGATTGATAGCTTCAGGTATAGATACTTTCCAGTCTTTAACCGCTTCGATTAGCTCGTTTGCAAAAGAAACTGCGCTATCCAATGCGCTTGATACTTCGGTTATATCCAACTCGGTTTCTTGTTCATTGATTGAGCGTGTAATATCAAATTGGTCATCTGGAATAACCAAATTGTTGTACATAATAATTGCTTCGTTCAAGGTATTGCCTGCCAATATAGGAAGGCTATTGCCATTGCGAAGCCAAAATTTATCAGTTCCAATACATTTATCAATGCGTACAGTTTGTCCAATTAGGGACATGCCACATGTGATTAATAGGAACCTGCCGTTTAATTGTTTTTTTAGGGTGCTAAAACTTCGAGACATTTTTATAATTGGTTTAAAATTTGAATAAGGCTTGGTTGTGGGTGGCAGTCTGATTTGTCGGGTCGGACGCTTGAATGAGAAAAGATACCGGGTTCACCGCGTAAGGCATCGGGGCAAATATCAAATATTCGATGTGCGTTATTACTGAATTTTGGGATATTGAAAAATAGGCAAAGCCATTCTATTGTTTGCGCTAAGGAGTCTAATTGCGCATTGCTATATTTTTCAAATGCTTTAAAGCCGCGATATGGTGTTTCATATAAAGCAATATTATTAGCAGCAATATCAATACTTCGTCCGTATGTATTTATGTATTTTGTTTTTTGATTATCATTTTCTACGGTCAAAGCCCCCCAATTGACTAACTCTATGGCTATTGATTGTTGATTAAGTATGTTATTATTGCTTGACTTCTCTACTTTATCAAAATGTATTGAACGCAAGCCTAAATGATGTATCCAATTATTAATTGGCATTGTTACAATGCGCTCGCCTGACTGGGTAATGATAATATGCGCACCAACTCGGTTGCTATCGCTTTGCCAATGATTTATGGTCCCTAACCAGTTTCCACTTACAGTATGGTGTAAATAAATTTGGCGTTTTATGCAAGGGTCATCAAAATATTGCTTTACTCCCAAATCAATATATTTACTGTTTTCCATTTTTGATATTAGGCATTAGTCTGTCAATATATTGTTGAAGGATATAGTTTTCTTGTCGCAAATTATTATTTTCTACAATTAGCTCGGCATTTTTCATTAGTGGTTCAATTCCTTTTATTATTTTTTGATACCAACAATCAGCACCATTTTGGCTTTCAGCGATTGTTTCATGGTCAAATGGCAATATGTGGCATTCGTTGAAGTATGTGTTTTGCCAATCGCAATGTCTTAGCAATACTGCTACCGTAGTATTCTTATTTGCTTGGTGGCGTTCTAATGCTACTCCTGCTATTTTATGACAAGTATCATCTGCTAAAAAGTCAGCAGACAATATTAACAGTACCAAATCACTTTTTGATACTTGTTCCATTGTTTTTTCGTTTATATTGTCGCCAGCTAAGATGTCAGCGTATAAACTCCATTGTCTTTTTTTTAGCAAGGGTGTAAGCCGTTTTGTCAGCTCTTTTTTTTCATTATAATCTGCTTCAGCAGCAGCAACTAAGACAGATAGTAGTAGCATATTTATAACAGCGATTGCGCAATTTAGCGTCTTATTCTTTTAAAAAATAAGCAATGGTGGGGCTGTATTAGGCGGGTATTGAAATTGGTATATGGCTACAATCGCTTGCACTAACTAAAAAGGTAGCTCCTAATGACGTATTTAAAATGTTGGCGAAATACACGCTATTTGTGTTTGCAGGGTCAGTATTTAATAATTCCAATGTCGATGTATTATCTGTAGCATTACCTAAGCTATCAAATGCGCCAAATGGACTATATATCTGAGCAGGGTAATTAATAAAACCACCTTTTCTAATCACTAAACCCACGGCAATAGTATTGCCTGCAATTGAGCCGGGGTTAGTGCCATCACAATTGCTTGCATAGATTGTCAGATTAATACATCCAGTTGGGGGAGGCGGGAAATTAAGCACCGTAGGTGTTGTATTGCTTGATACAAGATTTGCAAGAGGCTCCCAATTTGAGCCGTTCCAAATTTCCATTGTTATACTTTGACCGTGCTCAGATATATAGTCCATTTGGCGGTATATGGTCGTAATAGTGCCTACATTGGTTAATGAGTCGTACTGAACTCCTACTATCTTTACTTGTGGCAATGTCGCTATTATTTCATTAAATATTGCTGTACCATTGACCATTCCGTTAGGAAACATTATATCACTTCCACCATTAATGCGCCATCTATCTGCTTGGTTTATTACACCTAATGTACGCTCCCAATTGTCGTAGGTATAAGATACGCCACTATTAATAATGTTATTTATATGGGTATCTATCGCTACACTCAAAGCCGACAAATCGCTATCTGGGGTGGTATAGGAATAGCCATTATTGCCAGAAAAAACAACCCTATATGTCGTTGTTGAATTAGGGGGGCAATTGCCCTTGTCATTAAGTTTTAAAGGGTATGACTGGTAGCTAATGTTTGGATTAGGGGTGCCATTGTTTGTTGTATTAGAACAACATTTGTTAAGTAAAATGGTCATTTCTTTTTTTTATTGGGGTGGGTATGGTAATAAAATAGGCTATATTAATAACTCAATAGCAAAAATACAAGGCTATTTTATGCTAATTGGTAACAAATAGTTGGCATAAATCACTAATTATTGTTAGAGTCCCGGTAAATTAAGAAAGCTATTTTTTTGTGATGATTCTTCAATAATACGGAACGCAATATAATCAAAAGCGTCCGAAGCATGTGTTGCTGTGCGTTGGTCAATATCCTTTTGGCTTTCGCTACTTTTATCCTTGGTAAAGTCTTCATTTATAGGGGTGGCTTCCAAGCTAATGCAGGTAAATGGGCAATTATTTTCATTAATTCGGATAAGTACGCTTGTATTCTCTTGTTCATTTAGCGCATCATTTATATTGGCATATCGGCGATGGTGTTCGGGGTTGGGCTTATAGTTTATTTCATCGCTCACAAACCAGCCTTTATTACTTAGATAAGATTTTATAGCGTCATAGCCTGCTATGTCATTTTGATTATCGGTACGCATATAGTATCCGTTCACGTCTCCATATAAATAAGCGGTTTTGTCATAGTGGCTTTCATATCGATTGCAAAAATGTTCCAGCATGTCAAACAATGACACGCTGCTAAAAAACTCATTTTGTACTGACAACGTTAGTCCGTCATATTGCGCTACCAATTGCGTATATAGGTAGCTATTGAAATCAAAGGCAATGTATAAGGCTTGTCGGTCATTATAATAGGGGTCATTATTGCCTGTTATATTGATATAAAAATGTTTTTCAGCACTTAGGTTTTTATAGTAGGCATTGCTGGGTCTGGTCGCGCGTTTGTTCATGTATTCCACTTCCCATATATGCGGGTTAATGGCGCATATTTCCTTTTTCCATTGTTCAATGGTAGATAACCCATAAATAGCCTGACAATCATAGATATTGCTATTGATATAAATTATATTGGGGTTATCGGCGGCTATTTTTTCGTAGTTAAATACCCATTGTCCCCTTGATGTCCAAGGCATTGAGGTCGTAATGGTTTCGCTAAGGTAGTAGGGGCTTTTATATTTGCCCATTACGCCGCGTAACATCGGTTTTATTTGTGTGGCGTATGCGTTGCCATTGATATAGGCAGCTTCGGCAACAATAACAAAATCGTAGGAGCCACCCCTAACCCCGTCTTTTTGGCGCATTGATATTAATTCCAAGCAACAGCCATTTGAAAGAGTAAGCACGTGCTTATAGCTTTCGGGTGGGGTGCGTGTTTTATCAAAGAACGCGGGTGGTTCTACGCCATAGACATACCAAAAAGGGTGTGTGATTTCAGCCCCTTTGGTATAGGGTTGGTAGCCAACGCTGCGCAATGTTGCCAATATTTCGGGTAATTCTTTTGCCTCTAATTGGGCATAATCTATACCTACTAAGATGCCTTTGCAACCTTGCATCGGCGGTATGTTTTCACTTTGGCAACCACCTGTAATGCGTAGCAAACGAAATCCGATACACCTTGTTTTACCACTACCACGGCTACCCACCCAAACGGTCGTTTTGGCATTACTGCCTACAAAACTTCGTTGCTGTGGCGTGAAGTATATGCGTTTTTTTATGCTATTGGTCGTCATCTTGGCTGCCTTGATAGTGGTCAATAGATATAGCAGTATCTGTATTTATGTCTTCGGGGGCTTCGCTCATTACGATTTGGATATTATTAATCTTAATGTTCGGTGCTTTTTTTGACATAACATCAAAACCCTCAATTTTGACATACAATAAATACCAATTGCGGGCTTCGGCGGCATATTTCATGCGTAGTTCCTCGCTCAATGGTATTTTGATGTTTTCGTCATCGTCCTTGATAGCCTCCATTGGGGCAGTTGCTAAACCATTGTAGTAAGTATAGTTTTTGAAAGCAGTTTGCGCACTAATACTGCGCCTAACGTCTTTCATTTCAGGACTTTCACGCGAATAGGCTTCATGCACTATGGGATAGAATCGCGCTATTTGATTGACCATATCGCGCAAAAAAGCACCTTGCGGCGCATTGTAGGCAAGACAACCGTATTCTTTTTGGGATAAGGTATTTAGATGCTGTCTGAATAACTTATCAGCACATTTTCTAAACCCGCCGCAATCGCCAAATATTTCCCAATACTTTTCTACTAATTCATATTTTGAGCGGTCATAGTCCGACAATTCTATGCCGTCCGATTCGCCTGTTAGTATGGCAACAGCTACTTGGTCAAAACTCTGATAGGCTTTGCCCTCCAAATAAGTAGTTCCGTGTTCGCCTTTTGCCTCTTTTATACTTTTTGCCATGTTTCTGCTTGTAGTTGTAATAGGTTTTCTATCTTAGCTTTTATCTTATCTAACCTTCGGCGATACTGGTTTATTTTGTCGGGACCGCTGGACTCATTCAATAATTTTTCTACTTTGGTTTTGCTATCCTTTGCGGCTCGCAATTCGCTTGCTAAGGTTTCGCTGCTCAACAGTTTGGCGAAGTCTGCACCGGGTGTTTTGCCTGACTCCTCGAACTCATCAATTACTTTTTGATACTGCTGGTAGTCCTTATCTAATCGGTCAATTTGGGCGACTAATTTAGCGCGTTCTTCATCGGTTTTGGCTTCGGTGTCGGAACGCAACTCGCTTCGTGTCTTTTCCAATAGGGTTAGTAATCTTGCAGCATTTATACGAATATTGGCTATTTTGTTGGCTTCTTTTACACCAACAACCTTTTTACTTATTGCTTTTGGTATAATGTCCGTAGGTGACTCAATTGCTACGATTTTAGGCGCAATATTTGGCAACTCGGCTACGATGGGCGCGGTGTCGATGGGCAAAAAGAAAATTATGCGCTGTAATTCGGCAATAATAAGTTTGCGGTTAATTACATTATCGCCATTCATTGCTAACTCAATACGTTGCGGCAAAGCTGCATTCAATGCTTTGTATGCAGCTTTGATTTCTGTTTTTAGGGTATCAAAGTCAGGGGGCTGCTGCTTCCAAATCGAAAGTTGCGCGGCTAATTTTTGCTTCATATCTTTTGTGTTTGGGGTATGGCGCATATAGGGTTGTTATTAAGCCTGTATCGTCCAATTGTAAATAACATAACATATCGCCCTTACGATTGTCTATGGGCTTGATGCGCAAAAACCAATATTGTCGATGCCGAATAATGGCTCTAAATTGATAGTATTGCCGTAGAGCGCATATTAAATCGAAATTGCGCTCAATATCTACTAATCGCGGGTTGTGGCGTTTGTATGCTGTGCGCCACGCCCCTTTGCTGGTATCAATGGCTACATTGCGCAATAACTCGCCAATTATGGCAGGTCGGTTGTTGTATATGCAATGCCGTATATCTATTTTATGTTCTAATAGCATAAAAAAAAGCCTTATTTTCGACTATTTAGGTCAAAAATAAGGCGGTTATAGGTGTAGGACGGTAACAATTGCTTTTGTGTGCGATAAAACGACTATCGTTTTGACGCGCCTTGCATTGGTCAATTAGCTTGGCTTTGATTTTGTTGTAGCTTCCTTGCTGGTGGTTCGGGCAATATATCAAAGCACATATCTAAAAGCAGAATAAAAAAAATGACAGGCAGGATATAGGGCAATATAGCTATAAAATGGCGTTGGCGGGGGTGAGTGGGTATGCGCATAAGTTATAGGTTGGTTTGGTTTATATTAGGCGCAAATATAGGACTTTATACAAAAACAACCCTTAAATAAGTACAAATTTCTTTTTATTATTATTGTTACACAATAAAAACGATAAGTTAATATATTATTTTAATAAAAAAGATATTGAAAAGGTTGCAAAATAGAATATTATTGCCGTATATTTGCAACGCGAAACCAAGCATCTCTAACTGATAATAAAATAAAGCCGTAGGCAGCCTATTTGTGGTTTCGCAAATAAACAATGGGCAGTCCTGCGGCTTTTACTTTTTATATTATGCAAACGAAATTAATCAAATTCCACGAAACCGAATTGCCCACATTTATTGATGCTGACGGTACAATTTGGGTTGCCATTAAACCTATTTGCGACGGCATCGGCTTAGACTATATTAATGCTTATAAGCAGCTAAATAGCCATGAAATATTGTCACAACTATTGTCTATAAAGACAATGGTTAGTAAGGATAACGCACTACGTGAAATGGTTTGTTTGCCATTACGTTTTGCGGCTTTGCGTTCGGGCGGGTTTATTAGCACGAATGTTCAAAGTTAGCACCGCACCCCGCCTGACGCAAAACCGCTGTTATGCGTATGTGTGGCGGTTATTTAGCACAAAACTCAAATTGGAACACGAAAAGAAAAATTTAAAATAGCAGCGATGGCAAAAAAAGATTACATATACAGCGACCAAACTATGATGTTTGGAGCAAGAGAAATAATAGGATTCGGAGAACCCGAATTTTATGTAAAAGAAATTGATAGGAACTTAGCTATCAAAATAATTAAGGAAAACCACTATTCAAAAAAAGTTTATGCGGGGAGTAGTATTCATTTGGGGGTATTTGTAAACGGTGAACTTTTAGGAGTATTGCAATATGGAGCTGCATTAAACCCCGCAAGCGGTGGAAGTGTTGTAGAGGGAACGGAAATAGAAAATTTTTTAGAGTTGAACCGAATGTGGATAAGCGACAAAGCAACGCAATATCCCGAAAGCAGGGCTATAAGTGCAAGTTTTAAATACATTAGGGGTAAATATCCAAAAGTAAAATGGGTTCAATCATTTGCGGATGAAAGATGTGGCGGTTTTGGAATTGTTTATCAGGCTTGCTCTTTTAATTATTATGGAGAGCATAAAAGCGAATTTTGGGAACTTGATGGAGAAGTTTATCATAATATCCAAATGACAATAAGCCCGAATGATAAAAAGAGATACAATAATACCGTAAGACATTTACAAGCGAATAAGGACAGAGCCGAAAAAATGAGCTTACGACAATTTAGATACATAAAGTTTTTAGACCAAAGATGGAAAAATAAATGCCTTTTAAAAGAAAAGCCATATCCAAAGCACTACATTGAAAACCCAAACGGTTTTGAAAAAACCGAAGCGGGTGGGGCTATTTTAAATTTTTCTTCCACTGAACTGTCAAATGGAAACGAAACGTAGCCACATTACGCATAACATTATATTAATGGTTGGTTGTTTTCTATCAATATCAAACGGGTATCGGCAGTTGCAAAGCCGTTATTAATAGCCTATCAAAAAATGTGCTTTACGGTTTTGTTTGAACATTTTTTTAAGGCACAAAAACCAAGCAAACTAAAAGTGATAGAGGCAAAATATAATACCCAACCCGAAATACCATTTAACGATACAAACACAGATAAAGACAATAGACCAAAACCCGCCATGCCTACAATGGTTGAGCAGATAGTAGCACAGATAAAATTTTGCAACAAAAAAATAAGCGAATATACGCGCCTCAAAATAGGACTATACGACCAAATAAAAGCCATTGAGGGCTAAACCCAAAATAAAACGCACAAAAAAACAGCAAGGTAATTACTCACCTTGCTGTTTTTTTTTGTGCGCGTCTATTAGGATAATAATAGAGCCGTAGAACTGCCTATTGTTTTATTTGCGATACCACAAATAGGCAGCCTACGGCTTTATTTATTATGTCATAATATTGGTATCGCGCTGCAAATGTAGTCTATTTATATCTTAATTGCAGTCACTTCCGCTATATTTTTTCTAAAAAAAACGCTAAGGCAATTAACCATTTATTTAGGCATTAGGTTTAGCGGCTTCCTTAAAAAACTTTATTTGTTCATCGCTAAGGTTATCCACCAAATCCAAAAAAATGCTGTATGCTCCCTTAAACACCGTTTTGGCATACCATGCCTTTACCTTTTTTTTGGCTGGGTTTTGGCTTTTGTGCTTGGCAATGGCATAGGCAACAGCTTTGGTTTTGGCGGGTGTAGCATTTTGCCTTTTGCCCTTGCTATCCACCAAAGGAATATTGTGGCTTTGTAGCCATTGGGCAATGGCATCAACATTTGGCAAGCCTTTGTATTGTGTGCGCCAAATTTCGGAAAAGCGTAGGTACTCAAAAAAATATAGTTCCAGCACATAAAGCCCCGTGCTTGGGTTCTTTATTTCTATCCTAAAACTATTCATTGCCGCCGCATCGAGCGTCACCTTGCGGCGTTTTAGCTCTTTTTGTAGGCGTTGCACCATAGCCGCGCCGCTATTGCGCATTTGCGACATCACAATTTCGGTTATAGCAGCTTCAATATTAGTCGTCGTCATCGTTGTTCCACATTTTTTTGGGGCAGTCCAATTGTAGGTTAGTTAGGCGAAAAACAATATCGCGGGTACAATTGCAGCCGCCGCATTTGTAGTAGGGCAATGGCTGGGCATTGGTGTTGTCCATACCCGCAAAAGTCAAATAGGGGCATGTCGCACATTTATCTATGCGCGACATAACCGTTTTGTGCTTTGCGCTGTCGGGCGTAATCATAAATTTAGCCACGCCGTCCAATAGGTGTTTTTTTCTCATGCTTATATTTCGGGTACAATGATTGCCGTGCTATTTTCGCAAGTATTGTTATCTGTAACGAATATTAGGTATGAACCTGCGCTAATGCCTGTTACTAAATAATTGGTGCCGCCTGTGATGGTTACAACGGGTGCGCTACACCCTGCGGCGGGGTTAAAGGTGGGGTAAATCATTAAATCAGGTCCTGGTAGTTGTTTGATAATCTCTACCACCGCAGGCAAAACGCAGCTTGACAGTTCAAAGGTCATTGTGCCGTTGCATTGCCCAATAGTAGCAGGGGTATAACTTGTATTAATAATCTCGCAAGGACACCAAGGGGTGTTACATACGGGCATTGTTACCGTTTGGGTAAGCGATTGCCCGCCGCTTTGTATTATCACCTGTACTATATTGCCAATAGCCTGCACATTGGTAAAGGTGTGCGAAGTAGCCGTGCCGGGTAGTGTAGCCGATTGCCCCGCCGCGCTTATCACAATATTGCTTTGCGTGGGTGTTACGCTAAAATTAACGGTCAAATCAGCCAAACCACTTGTGGTTAAGCAAATGGCTTGTGTCTGGCTAATGACAATAACGGGTAAATTATTGTTAGTGCCGCCGCCATTGTTATTATTGCCGCTGCCTGTGCCGTAGCTCATGCCCGCCGTTGGGCAAAGCGTCACCGAGTCAATAAACGCCGTTACGCCGTTAGCTTCCGATAGCGATTTTCGTATAATAAACTCCATGTTTGGTGCTATTAATCCATTCAAGGTAAGCACAAACGGCACAAGCGTAGCGGGTTGATTATTAATCACGCAGCCAGTCGGCACTATTACGCCCGAACCCAAATAATTGGTAGGGGCGGTGGTTACGCTGTAAGTCGTAAAATTATCGCTCAATTGGCTTGGCTGCAATACATATTGCACACCGCCGATTTGCACCTCCAAATGTTCTAATTTGGTAGGGTGTCCGCTTGTTGTATTTACACCCAAAACGGCTATTCGTATTTTTATGGCGGTGATAATGTAGCCACTCGGTGCTGTTAGCATCAAACGCCCTTCGCCGGGTGCATTGTTGAACCTAAACCAACCCGCAGGCGATGTAGCCATACTAATTAGCAAGCCGCTAAATATAATAGGCGTAATGTTGTTAGTAAACGTATTGTCGTACTGTAAGTTTGTATAGGTTTCGCAGCCCGCAGGTATGGGAGATATAATAGCAAAATGCGCTTCGGCGGGTAAAATACGTGTGGGCGTAATGGTTACGCTTATTTCTTTCAATAGCGCATCGGCGTAGGTTCTACCTGTCCAAAAGCGATATTTGCGCACAAATAAATCGGGGTCGGTTAATGCCTCGGTATTGACCAACCAAGTTTTAACCACCGTTTTTTGTGCCGTAATAAATGCAGCCCAACGGTGATGAAAATAATCATACACGCTATTAGGTGCTTGAAATGCCAAGCTGTAAGGTGTACCGGGAAATGGGTTGCCGCTATTGTCTATATTGTGGTAATTGCCGTGTGGTATATTAAACGTGCCTACGCCCGGTTGTGTAACTGGTTGCAAGCCCCGCCAAAAGAACCCAAACAAGTCGCTTGTATGTTCGTTGTCTTGATTATAGTATGGGTCGTTTATACTATCCCAATCTATCATCATGCGTGGAACTGTGTTATCAGGGTACCATGTCGTGCTTGGCATAGGGGTAAAGGGCAAGGTAGCCACTTCATAATCGTCATCACTTATAATGGGGTACTGCAAATCGCGCGAATAGTTGGCACTATCAATCCAAATATTTAATGCCCGTATGTACGCGGGGGCTAATGGTCCCGCCGTTGCATAATCCAATATAGTGTCAAAAACTTGCAGGGTCAATCCGTTGGGGTTGGGCGTTGTGCGCTCGAAGTAACGATACTGCACATTATAGGGTGTGCGCGTCCAATCGACTAAATAGAATAAGCGTGGGCGTTCACGTGCTATAATTTGGTCGCTAATGTCGGTCACATCGGTTTGCGCCAATATTTCGTCCTTGGTAAAAATGCGGATATTCGCACCTGTGTGGTGCGGTATGTAAACCGTATTAAACACGCTATTCATTGCGGTTAAAAAACTACTCACGTCCATATCGGGGACGTGGCTACTTGGCTTAATTGTTACTGTGGTAGCTGGGTGGCTTGGATAGGCTTCGTATAACACCCTATTGTTCCACAATAACAATCTGTTAAATTCATCATCAAGCAAAATACTACCGCTTATAGCAACGCCACTTTCTGCAAATATTTTTTGCAGAATATAGGCGGCGTGGAAAAATGGAATAAATGGCGTATCTAAAGCAGGGTTGCCTCCCAATATTAAGGGGTATCTATTAATAATATTGGTGTAGGTGGGCAAGTCAAGCGGAATACTATCGCCGTATGCTTCAAAAAAAAATATTGGCGTAAACCTAAACGGATTATTAGCGAATGATGACGCATTGAGCATAAAGGAAGGAAACGATGTATTATCGTTCTTTGCTACAACCGTATCGGGGTCGTAGGTGAACGTGCTTAATAGTCGCTCACCAAATTCATAAGTTGTTTTGTCGTAAAACACTAAGGTATAGCGTTCTGTATCAGCTTCGGGGTAAAGCTGTGCTACACAATGCCGCAAAAGTATGCCATCAAAGAAAATAAGTGCATCGGTGTATAGGCTCGGTACGCTCAATGTATCTTGTTCGTAGATTTCGGGAGCGTGCAAAATATGGCTATTGTGTTCCGTAGCTGGCACACTAATTTCGCGGCTATGCACAACGGGTAGCGCGTCATTTTGAAACAAAGGCGACTCATAATCTAAGGTAAGGCTACTGTCATCATCTACGTCTAATAATTGCCAAACATTGGCAACCTTTATGGATATTTGCAGCATAGCTTAGAATATATTTGGTGAATGATTAGTGCTATCAAAAGCATAGCGATACGAAAAGCCTATTCTATAATGCTCATTATTGGTACCATTATTTGCTTTTACGTTTTGGTCAGGTATTAATATAGGTCGTAAATGCTGCATATCTAATACCTGTACGGATTCGCAATTATCGCAATATTCATGCGGTATGTACTCAAATTTTACGGCTATATATTGCAATAGGTCTTGCCAATAGCGATAATTGCACACGCCTTTTTGCCAATCACTTTGTACCTTAATCGTTTCGTTGGTAATACCGCTATATTGGAACATACTGCCCAAATATTGAGGCGCATTATAGCGCATGGTTCGCTGTGCTATTGGTTGGTCTGTCTCTATACTCAAATCATACTGCCCTGATGTCATCAACCCATCGTAGCCGCCAAGTGAGTTCATAAATAAAAAATGCTTGTTGCGGCGGTTACAACAAACCATTTCGACATAATATCGTTTAGATAAATCACCATTGGCAGGGTTACGCAATTGCCAAGTATAACGCTTCAAATTGCCCGAAATAGATGCCGCGCCATAGAAGTAGGCTGGCGATATATTAATGTGATATTTTTCGTTGGCGTTGTTGGTGCCGCTATAAGTATCGTCCCAAGTCTGTGTTGTACCGTCCTCAAATTCAAATTCGTAGTGAATATAAATAGGCGTTAGCCCTGCGATACTAATGTAACTAATAAAGTCAAGGCTTTGCCTGTCCAACGTATAGTATTGCGGGCGGTTGGTGAGTATCATGGCTTGCAAACCAATATTGTTTATAGTCGCCTCCATTTCTTCGTCCCAATTGAACTGCAAACCACCTATGTAGGCGTGTTTCACGCCTGAAGTGTCAGCCGCGCCGCCGCCTGTAAGTGCGCCATTGCTAAACTCATAGTAGGCTAATTTGTAGCGTATATGCGTATCAATATCATTTGTGACCATATTGGCAATATTGGGAATGCCCGATGACAATATGCGCTTAATGACGTATTTGCGCAATACATCGCGCAAATTATATTCGGATAGCCCTTGTGTATTTAAAAAAGGACAATACAAGTCCTGTACTGCCACGTAGTTGCTACTATTGTAGGGTGTTTCAATCAGCACCCTAACCACGTTATTCGTGCCAAACGATGCCGAACTCGGTGCGGGGTGTTGCAAGCGCAGCCATATTTCGTTATCGGCGAAAACACGTTCGGGCGGCTCTTTCAGAATGGTGTACGACATTATTTATAGGCGTTTACTTTGCCACAAATGGGCAATATGGTTGGGGTTTCACAATGGTTATTTTGTATAAAAATGACAGTCACGGCTTTGCTTTGGTGTCCGTTGGCATCGGTTACTATTTGCGATATAAGTAATTGCCGCGCTTTTTGTATGCTTATGGTGGGGCTTGCTTCGTTATACGCGGTTTCCTTTTCCATGTGGCTATACCAAACCGTGTATGATATGGCTTGTTGTGCGGCGGGGTTGGTATTGGTGCTTTGGTTGGTTATTGCAATGCCTTGCCCTGAAACGTATTCCCACGCAAAGGCAGCATGTAGCTTCTTGCTGTCATATAGTTTGGTGTTGCTGTTTGGCTCGCAACCGTTCTCGCATTTTAGCTCATGCGAAATGTTTAGATTAACCCTAAATCCTGTATCATTATCACCATAAGCGCGGCGTATCATCTCTTTTGACAAGATAGAAACGCCTATATTATCGGGTACTATGGTTATGTTTGTACCTGCAATATTTGCGGTCCCTAATTTGAGTGCCAAAATCATAAGGTCAGTAATGGTATCGGTCATAGATTCAATGGCATCTATTAGGCTATCATCTTTTAGCTCCGAATTGCCCAATACCTCAAAATAACATTCATAAGACTTGAATAGCCTGCTATCCCTTTGCAAACCCAATGGGAAATTTTTTGTACTTGTTGCCCCATAGCTTACATTATTAAATACGTCATAATGAAACAAGGGGTATTTAATTTCATTCCTGACTTTTTCGCTCACGCGCTCGGCATCGCCATAAATGACATAGGCTATTTTATCGCTAAACATAGCGGCTAATGCCTCGAATATGAACTTTACGGAGTCTATGTTATGGGGTAATGTCATTTGGTTTCTTGTTGTTTTAGGTGGTCACAATAAGCTGCTAATGCTGTATGTAGCGGCATGGCGTGTAGCTTTTCTATATTGTTGCCCAAACCCGGCACGGCGGCGGCGGCATTAAATAATTTACGCCATGCACCTATATCGATATTGTCACGGCGTTGCTTGTAGTAATTGGCTTTTTCGGCTTCGTCCATATCGCCCAAATCCGCGTCCTTGTCTTTGGGGAACAGTATGGCGTAATTGGGGATATTGCTTAATACCTCCATATTTGCCAATAATACGGTAAGGGCGGCAACCTGCATCGTGTAGGGCATATATGCCGCTATATATTCGGCAAAGTCGTTGCTAATTCGGGCGGTGTAGGGTATTCGTGGATTAGGGCTATATTCGTTAGCTGCTACTATTGGGCGCATAATGGTAGCCAATAATTTTGGTAGCTGCCGTTGGTCTTGTGTTTTCAAATACTTGGCTAAGGCTACGGTAAAGTCCAAAAACTCTAACACAAAGCAGTCGGCAAAGGCATATTGAGGCAAGGCTACTTCAAAGGGTTTAAATAGCGCGTAACGCCATTTTTTGCCGTCAAACTTATAGCTATGTGGTATCATGCCCTTAGCCCAAAAACGCCAAACTTGCCCACCTACCTTGGTGGGTTTCTGTGTTAGCGTCCACGCCAATAACTCGCTTATGCGGCGGCTTTGTTTGCCCAAATACTGCCAAGTCTCGCCAAGTATCATTTTTGCCATTAAGGATAATGTTCCTTCCTTGTCGTTATCGCTCACGGCAACCAAAGCAACAAACATAGGGGCGTATTCAGTGGGTACTTCCGTCCAATTTTCGGGTATGGCAAATCGTTTCATTGTCTTGCCAAAACTACCGTTTATTATTTCTACGCCTATGTGTCTCATAACTATACCCCCATTGCATTTTTAGCAAAGACAAACCCATATCTATTTGCCCTTTCCCCCTCACAACCACATTCGTTAGCTGCCTTGCAATCGGCATGGTCAGGGAAGTTTTTGCAAAAACAATCGCTGGCTTTTAAGGAAGGGTATTTGTCTATGTTGTCGATTAGGTGTGTTTTTAGCCGTGACAAGGCTAAGGCTTCCGCGCTGGTGGTGCTACGGTGGTGGTGTTCACTTTGGTAGTCATTCGCGGCGGTTTCTGTGGCGTATGGTTCTTGCTTTACCGATACACGCAATCCGTGTGCGCCCAATATGATAATGCGCCCCAACTGCCGCTCTACGGCAATGGTGGCTACTAATTCTTGACATAGGGCTAATAGTTCGCCATACTCGCAACCATTGGTATTAGCTCCACGCACGGCATCTAATAGGGCGCAATATAAGTCCTTGCAAAGTAGGGGTTCTATTACGTCACGTTCTACCGATTTGAATGTTTGCAGTAATGTGTGCCATACATTGAACGCGCCAATATCGGGCAAGGTATAGTAGCGGCGCAATATGTTGGGGCTATATACTAAGCTACCCCATGCGATATTGCTTTCATCGGAGCTTGTCCATTCTTTGTATTGGCAAGCATTGGGGTATAGACAGCCCCAAATAGTTTCCTCTAATGCTTGCCAAGCCATGTCGTGGTAAAGCCAATAGACTGCCTGTTTATCGTTTAGGTTTGCGGGCGAATTGGTACCATTGCTATCACTATAACTTTGTACGCCCATGTCGGTAAGTAATACCGCTTGCCCTTTTATCATTTGGGCATAGGCATAACAAGCCATAAATTTTTGTGCGCCTTTCAAGGGGCAGTGCAACCAATTGTTGCCAATGTCCTCAATTTCGCATATACCCTGCTTATTGTATTCAATATCCAATTGGTTATACAATGGTGCGCCGATATACCTTTTTAACACCGTTTCGGCGGTGTCTATATATGGCTTTACCGTTCTTTCGCTGGTGTTTATGCCTATTGGGACATAAGGCATTAAGCCCTTTGGTAAGTCTTTAAATAACATGGCTATTGTGTGATGCCGCTTGGCTCTTTGGCTAATTGAGTAATAATGGTGTCTAAAATGTCAATTTCGTCTATGTCGTACTTTTGTATCCAACCGTAATAATCAAAGATTATCCAAATGAAATTCAAAATCAAACCCCTATCTATGGGGGTACGCCTGCCCAATTGCAAATTGTCATTATAGAACATTTCGCCGCCGCTTGGCAATTGGTTTTTATCTTGCTTGCCTGTTAGCGTTGGAGATATACCGAAATTAACTGATGATGACGTTTCTGTCATACTTATTAGCTCGGCTTTGGCGGCATAGTCTGTTTTGTCCTCTATGTGTTCTATAGTGATATATTTGCGCAATTCTTTACTCAATTGGTCATTGTACGACTTTAAATATATAGCCTTGCCTGTGTTCTCTGTGCCGCTAAAAAACTCATCTATCTTTGTTACTAAGCTATTATATTTCGCAAGTTTTTCTTCATCGTTTTTGCAATCTTTGTAATACAATTCATTGATATAAATGGCGTATTTGAACCCATACATATTGCGGAACAAGAATCTTAGCGATGCCATTGCGGCGCGGCGTATTTCAAGCATGGTTAGTGACCCTATCCATTCGGGCAAAGCATAGTATTTATTGCCCGTTTGTTGGGGTCTTATATGCCATATAAAGGTTTTGCCTTTATATCTGTTTTTGTTTTGCACAAAGTCATTAGGTAGCACTGGTATTGATTCGACATGTACCATTGCACCGGGTTCGGCGGTGTTGTAAAATATGGTATATTCCTTGGGCGTAAATTCTTTTTCTGGGGCGTATTGCGCACGTACATCTACTGCATCTATGGCTTTAAAGTCTATTTTCCCTTTTATGTCGATGCTAATGGTCACAAAGGCATTGCCCAATGATACAAGGTTGTGGGCGATTAGTTGTAATGCTATATTCAATGCCAACCTATTATCTTTTAACCACTTATCGGCTTCTTTGACAAATAAGCGTTTGGCGGTGTTATTTTCGTCAAACTTATAGCATTGAATACGCGAAGTACCCAGCAAGTAGTTTATTTTGGCTTTTAGCGTTTGTAGTGCTTGCGAGTCGTTGGTAATGGCTTTGAGCAAGGTGTATGGGAGCATATTATCGCCGCCCCACGGTGCTAATCTCTTACCCTGTCCATCGCTCTCATATCGGGTAATTATCCCGGTAAACGATGCTGCACATTCGGCGCAATTGGTAATATCTATATCAGCCTTTGCGCCTATGTTTATACCGCTTACTTTTTCATTTGGTGTTATGATGTGTTGATGCTGCTGCCCCACATTCGCACTTTGTGTTTTATTTAATCCGCGTGCCATTTAGTTTTATAAGGTTATTAAGTTTTAGGGTAAAGGGGCGTTGGGTTAGTTCATCAAACAGTAGTATTGCGGTTGCCTCATTTAAGGAGTAAAATTTATGGTGCTTTCTCTTTACCGGGGCATTATTGGTGGCTTGATTGCTATTGCATTGCCCAACTTTTCTAAATCGGGGTTTTTCGGGTTTGCTCACACGAAGGTAAACCTTAATCTCACCCGATTTGGTAACAGTTTCTAAGGTGTGATATATTCTATTGCCTTGGCTATCGCGTGTGCGCTCCAATATGCGGGCGGCGGTAAATTGGTGTATTCGTTGTTCCATATTGTACTATCTTATGCTATAAAACACAAAAGCGCGATAACAGAACCCCAAAGGTTCATTATCGCGCTTGTTGCGGCAATGGGCAGCCTATCCTTCTTTCTTTGTTTCGGCAGTGCGAGCAGTTTTCAAACTGCGTGCTGTGCTGATATAATAAGAAAAATCGAAAAGCGGGCTTTCATTTATCGTACCCGTAGTGGGGTCGTAATTGTACATAGCTAACAAAGCCTCATCTGTTACGCGCATTGATTTCTCTTCGTGCGTAAGGTAATTAACTTTGCCGCCGCGCATGAAATAAGCACGACCTTTATTGTCGGTTTTCACTTTAATAGGCACATCTGTACCATCAACCTGTGTAACGAACTCTTTGTGTTGCACGTTACTTAGTCCTTTGTACTTGGAGGCATTCACCTCTTGGGCATTTATAGTGGGCATGGTATTAATGGGGTTTAGTAGATGCCGTAATAACCATACGGCGGGTGTGTGCTACTTACTGTACCTTCCAACTCGATGCGGCTTTCTTCGTCGCTTCCTGCGGCACCAGTTGTTGAATTAGTTACGCTAAACGTTACCCCTACCTTAGTATCACCATATAAAAAGGTTTGTCCTATTTTGTCGGTATTAATAACAACTACTTCGTTATTAGTAAGGTCGTTGGAAGCGCATAGCGCATCGTGTGTGCGCCCTTTTACCGTCACGCTAAGAGTAGTTACCCACAAGCCTTTATGTTGGCGGATATCTTTTATAGTCGCAGTAGTCGTTACCCTATCCCATATTTTCCATGTGCTACCTGCTTGTAAGGTAATATCGCCACTTATTTGGCAATCTAACAATCGGTCGGGTATTGATACTACTTCATCTTTGCAACTAAAGGCAAAAGAAGGTTCTACGCCCGGCGTTACATTGGCGGCGCAATCACCACCGCTATTGAGCAAATCGTCTAAGTCTCCACATTGGCACATAATGTATCTCCTTTATTTTTCCAAAACCCCTGTTTTGGGGTTTTGGTTGTGAAACTGGATAACGTCACTTTTTTGTTCGGGGGTTAGCCCTTCAACTTTTACAAAGCCTTTGGCAGTAGGTAATTCCCCACGTGTTGCATATGATTTGCTTATGCGGTAAATCTTGCCTTCGTGTTCAAAGCTGTCTGTTTTGCTTGTAGTTGCCTTTGCCGCGTTGCCGATATTGGCATTTGGTTGCCCTTTGATTTGTGATTTAAGGGCTTCCAATTCCGTTTTCAGCTTGCTAATTTCCGTTTGTGTTGCTTTTTGGTTCGACTGTATAGTGCTTACTAATATGTCAAATTCCTTGCGGGTTGCAAAGGTTGGTGTTTCTACCACCACTTCTTGTTTGGTTTGTTCGTTTGGCATGGCTTATAGTACGATTGTTTGGGTTACTGATAAAATGCGAGGGTCCACAATACCAAATCCAAAACCAGCAGCACCAGCACCCATAAGGTTTACATTCCAGCCGCAGCGTTCAATAGCAGCATTTCCAAAGTCTGTACTAATTAAGGCAAGGAAGTTTGATGTAGGAGTGGCAAAAATACGTTGCGTGCTGTTGGGGAATGAGGGATTAGCCATATTCCAATGAGGTACGATTTGGAAGTTGGTAAATGGAATTTTTACGGGCAACAAACCTCCATTGCTGGGTAAATTATATGCTTGTGCGCTATTATCACAACATGGTGTTGCTAATTGTAGTTGCTGCATCGTTTGAACCGCCCAATTATAAACTTCGGGCGATACATAAATATTGCCCATTACCGAAGCCGATACTAATGATGAACCACCATTCCACCAAATGTTTTGCAAGTATAGTGCGTATGCTCTGATTTCATCATAGGCATTAAGTGCTGACAAGGCTGGCATCGTATAGTTGAACACAGGATTTGCGCCTGTAATATAGCTATCCAATTGCGTGTGAATTCCGTCAAAAACCGTTAAGTTATTGGCAGTAGCAGGGTTAGGGTCATATTGGGCGAAATACATGCTTGGGCTAACCAATTGGGCAAACATACTATTTACAAATTCACCTACGAAATAAGCAGCCAAAGGGAAATTGAATGGGTCAAATCCTGCGGGCGTATTAATCAGAAAATTGTAGTAATCTAACCATTGTTTTCCGGGGCAAAAACTTACTTCTTGTTTGACAGCTCGCGGGAATATGGCATTTGATGTCCAATCCATACCTCCATTACCCTCAAAATCACAGTTAAAGTTTTTCAACGTAGAGCTAAATTGAGTAATGAACTTTCGATATTCTACATTTGGTTGAACCCCAAACTCTGTTGTTACGCCATAAGGTAACTGCGTTTGATAGGTCGGACCCATTTGTTGCATTATCTCGCGTAAGCAGACCGCGAGTTCCTCCTGGAAGTTGCCGTAATCAAAGGTACTTGGTATTGCATTAGGACTATTACAACCACAATTGCTGTAACTATTGCCAAGACCCGCATGGTTCAACGCATACTGTTCAACGGCATTGAGTTTGCTGGCATCGCTACCGCCAGTACGTTTGCGCTCAACACGTTTGGTAGTGGTGTTATAGAAAATGAGGTTTGCGGGCGCACCTCTATCCGTACCTACAACAAGGTTCATGCCACCACCACCGTTATTGCCAATGGGTTGGATATTGCGCTGGGGAACTTGTGGGGGCTGCGGGTCTTTTTTCTGCGCAGAGAGTTTGGCAACAACAAGATTTGCTAATGCCTCTAATTGCGCATTTTCTTTTGGTGCTTCTACAGGTGGCGGGTCGGTTTTTTCTTCGACTGCCGCGGCTGGGGCTTCGGGGGTTTCTTCGCTTAGGTTGGTTACTACTGGGGGCAGTACAACCTGACCTTGCTGGTTTATCCCCAATGCGGTTTTAATCGTTTCTAATAGGTCGCTCATAGCGTTTTTAGGTTTGGGCGGTTTTGGTAATTGGTAATTTTCATAATCCTTATCAATATAGTTGGTAAGGACTATCTTGTTATTGGTAGCTGGTTGGCGCAAATCATCAATACTTACAACTTTATCAACTAAACCCATTTCTAAGGCTTGTGTAGCGTTAATCCATTTGTTTTCTTTCATGTGCGCACGGAACTGTTTGGCATTGCGTGTTTTACTGCGTGTGGCATATATACCCGCTATTTGGTTGCTCAATAAATCTAATTCATCAGCACTCTTGCGCATTTCATCTGCTGTTTGTGAGTACCACATCGACATCGAAACATCGTGTATTAGATATACCACATTGTCAATCATTACTATTTCGTTTGCTCCTATGGCGGGAATAACGGTTGCGGCACTTGCTGCATTGCCTGATATGTATGCCGTAACGTTTGCTTTATGTGCTGCCAAGTGGTTGCCTATGGTGATTGCAGCGAATGGGTCGCCTCCTAAACTGGTAATGAATAGGTTTATTTGCGTAACGTTGGGGTATCGGGCTAAGTTTTTTTTAAAACTTTGTGGGTCTGTATCGCCATACCAATCGCCTATATAGCCGTCTATGTGTATATCTAAGCTGGTGCCGCTTTCGTTTGGTGTAAACTCATTGCGGTATGATGGCTTTGGTTGTGTTGTTACAATATCGTTGGTACTATTCATATTATACGTAATAAGTTTCAATTATAATGCCATCGTATGGAGCCGCTGCTATGTCATTGCTCTTAGCAGTACAGCCATCTAAGTACCATGACACACCCGTATATAATTGGAATGCGCTTAACAACTCAGCCTCGCTTGTATATAGCTTTGAGTCATTAGGTATATTGCTTAATGGTGTAACTTGAAATTGAGTGGGAACTGTCCCCGGTTGTGCATAAACAATAGGATTGCAATCGTTCGTAAAGTGAATAGTTGCATGTATTTTCGGTGGTGCTATAACTTCAAACGAAGTACATAGGCAGCCGCTTGGTTTGGCGCATTGACAATTATCACCATAGCAGCAATCAGCTTTAACTACGAAGCTATCTACACATAGTTCATAAGTACCATCAGGTAAAGTAAGTTCGGGGTCGGTGGCTTCGGTTAGGGTTGCCACGATGTTGCCCTCGCTATCTTTGATATGAGCAACAAACTTTGCATTGAGCAATTGGAACAATATGGCTACCGTCACTGTGCCGTTGGTGGCAATGGTGGCGGTGGGGTTTACCTCAATGTTGTTGCAACTGCACATAGTTGGTGGCTATTAATGGCAGCAAAGGTATAGGGCTACAAAATGGAGGGTGGTAACAGATGCCTACACATATCGCAAAAAACGGCGTTTTGGATTCGTTTTTCTATTGGGCAAGCGCGGGCGTTTTTGTCTGTTTTATTGTTTTTTTTACAAAAAACAATTTATCTAAATGCTTGCATAACAAAGCAACATTGCTTATATTTGCAGCAACAAACAATACAATTATTATGCAAACTGACCAACATTGCGATTTGTGGGTAGAAGTTCCACTATATTTATCGGAATTTTACCAAAATTTTCTTGTTACTGGCAAAGTCTTGGCTACTAAAAAAGGGGCTTTGAGACAATATTTTGCTTTTTTGCCTATAGCAATTAATGATAAAAAACAGAAAAAACAGCAAAATCAAGAAAAAACGGTTTTTAAAAAGATAAAAAAAGAAGTTGAAAAAACGCGAATTTGCGTGAAAATCGAAAAAAACGACTACGAAAAATACTTCAATGGGACTTGTATTGACCGAAAAATTGTTGTAATAATGAATTTACACCTTACTTTCGCGCTTTATTCGCACATAAAATGCTATATAAGCCTAATGAAGGTAAAATGTATCAGAGAGGCAATAAGGTCGTTTATTGATGATTATAATATGCCAAGTGCTGACATCGAAAGCCTACGAATACGCTATTATAGGTGCTTGGAGAAATGGGATAAGGAGGCTGCATAGCATTATAACGGCATTATAATTAATTATAATTATGATGATTTAGGTTATAATATATTACAAACGCCTTATTATTTTTTATAATTACATTTGTTAGCCGTCAATTGTTGTTATAATATATTACAAACGCCGCACCGCCGCATCAAATTATTACATTTGGTGCGGCGGTGCGGCGTTATAAATGTTTGGGATAAGACCCCTACCCTACCCTTGTGGCTCGACATGCCCTATTTTATCGGCAAAGCGGATTAGGGCGCAAATTGTACCTGTTTGTTGGTCATTTTCGCAATGCCATTTTGCTTCAAATAGTTGCTGCTGTGCTGCTTCATTTAGTTGCTGTGCTGCATAGCTACAACCGTCTATGCCGCCTGAACAGTATGTGCCTATGGTTAGGGTGTGCATGGTGGGGGCAATTATTGATTACAAAAAAAATGAGCCGTTGCAGTGCAATTATGCACTACTGTCCACGTTTGGCAGGGCTACGGCTCATTGCCCACCTTATAGGACTTGGTTGTTTTGTATGTTCTTATTCCCGTGTTCATTTTTGCCCTCCCCTACCCTACCACCTTACCTGAAAGGCTGTGAACCACGTAGGGTTTGTGGTAGGTTGGTTTGGGTGAGTCTATGTTTGCGGGTAACTCGAACTATTAGATTATACTTTGTATTTCGTACACCGGTTTGCCAGCATTATTTTTTGTCAAAACAATTTTCTCTCCTTTGTCCGACAATACTTTTTCTATGGTTGCCATTCTGTGGCAATACTCATCAAACGTAGTTTGCGACGTTTCACTTAGTTGCCCATTTTCCTCAATTCGCGTTTCGTAGGTTTTTTTCTTTTTCCGCAAAGTACGCCAAGCGTCTAATAATATATTGCTATCTTGCCCATAATAGGTTTTCGCATATTGAGGAATTATGCTTGTGTCCACATTGTGTCCACTTGTAGGCACTGGTGTTTCTTGCTGTTTCTCATTATTGCCATATTTAAACCCTGCTGTGTTTCTACTTGATAATTCGGGATTTCGCCCTGCTGCCTGTCCCTCTTTCTCGCGTCTTAGTCTTTCTTGCTCGGCAGCAGCGCGGCGTAATTCATTTTGTCTTTCACGCTCGACTGCTATGGCTATGGCTTCTTGTCTTTTCCATTCCTCTTGTGATAGGGCAGGGGCATAAACAGTACCTTTGCGGGTGTCTAATTGCTCTAATCTTACATTAATTCTATCACCGTCAAACTCCAATACTTCGCGTTTAAAATAATAGGGGTAGATGCGCGTAATTGCTACAAATGCTTCACAGACTAAAACCAGTAACAAGATTACTGATATAAATACATTGCTCAATGAATTAGCGGCGGTTTGCTGTGCCGTTGCTTTGCCGCCCCGCAATAGTTCGGTGCGCTGCTCGATTAGTTTTTCCCTGTCGGTTTTGGCTTTTGCCAAATCATCGGCTTTTAACCATGCTGCCGATTTGCCCTTGTTCGATGCCTTGTATTCCTTTTGTTCAGCCTCTATTTTGCCTATTAGCTTATCTTTTTCGGATATTTGGGTATCTAAATCGGTGGTATTGAGGGTAGGGGCTGCAATGTCTGCATTATTGCTTATGCGCTGCACTATTTTTTCATTAAATGCCTCGCTATACATTACCCCTGTAATGCCAAAAAATAGCGTAATAGATAAGGTAAAGACGGCTAATAAAAACGGTATTCTTGCCCATTCTTTGGGCGTATCAGGGTTAAAATAGGTTTTTGCCCATGTTTCGATTGCACTACTATTAGCCCACTGCATACCCATTGCGACAACTGCGCCGATGCCAAAAGCGATGTAGGTGTTTGAGGTGACAAACCATGTTATTATTGCAGATATGCCGAATACCGCAAAGAACATTGATAATAGATTAGCAGGAAACCTCATGAGATTTAACATTCCAAATAATGGTTTGTGCGTAGCGTAATAGCTACGACCATCTAATCTTTCTTGTTCTAAGTGTTCGTAAAAATCATTGTCCGTTTTTGCCGCTTCATGTGCGGCGCGGCGTTTTGCTTTTTGTTGCAAACTTTCTTGCTTGAAATTTGCATTTTCGGGATTAAAATTGTTATTTTGCATCGTAAGTGCGTTGTTTAAGTACAACGTATGGGCTGTTTACCTGTAATAGGGTGGGCAGCCCTTTTTCGTTGTGGTTAATTATTATGAATTTGATGATTTAGGTCTAATTGTGCCAGTAAGGTTTTAAGGTAAATTAGCCATTTTAAATTGCTTGCTTCGGCAAATAGTGTATTAATCATTCTATCTCTTACTTTGCCATAGGGTATATGTTGGATTGAATTTGCCATTTGATTAACAACTCCCTGTTTGAGTTGAATAGTTTCATCAAGTGATAGACATTCGGTTAATTGGGGTGGTTGGCGGGGTAGGTCTTGCATGGTTTTGGTGGTTTAATTTGTTAGGTATGTGGTATTAAAAAGGTATGTGCGGGTTATCATCAACTATTTGGTCTGTGGAAGTCCCGTCATTCCATTCTTTATTTATGATTGATACAAAATAATCCTTATCTACCAAACAAAGTATATCGCTCCAATAAGGTGTAAATGCACTAAAAGTATAAACCCTTACTGTTTTGCCTTCACAAAAGCAGATATTGTCTTTTTTATAAAGAAGTTTTTCATCTTCAAGCTGTTCTTTAAACCCTGTTGGATACCTTTCTTTAGTCGGATTACCAAGTTTAATACCTTGCTTGCTTAGGAAATTTGAAATTTCTATTTTTGATAGGTTATACCTTACTGTTTTATTTAGCTCAATTTCGAGTGTTTCTAACCCTATTTTTAGGGTTGAAACACGATAGGTAAGAAATAAATTGCAGATAAAATCCTGTATGGCTGCCTCGCGTGGATTGCGTGTAAATCTTGCTACTTCATCTCTTTGCTCTGTATGCAGCAACTTATCATCAAACCATGAGCGCGTAACTTTGGGGTGGAAAATGGGCGTATTAAGGCAATAATGTATGAAAGCGGGCATTTCGGCTATCATTTTTGATAGCAAATCAGGGTCTTTTTTATTTGGTGGTTTTACCTTGATTATCCAAAAACGCTTATCGGTGCTTTGTATTTGCATAAAGTCTTTTTCGTCATTTGAGCAAAAAACCAAGCTGCCATAATAAGGTATTTCCTTAGCCTCAATGCCCTTTTGGTTATAGATTATCGTTTCATCGGTTGCTAATTTCTTTATGCGTTCCTTAGCTGATTTTTTTTCAATGCCGATAAAAGCCTCATCTACGCCTATCATTATCTTATTGGCATACGTGCCGTTAAATGGGCTTTCCAAATGTTCTTTGCCAATAATGCAAGCGTTTGAGCCAAATAACTTAGTATTGAATTTTAGTAGGGTAGATTTACCTGTTTCTTGCTCGGAAGAAACTAAACAAATGACTGGCAAAATTTGGGTAGGGCGTTGTAGCTTTATCCTGTAATAGTCCATTGCTATTATAACCGGGTTCCCTATTAGTTCTGATTTCGTTTGAGGCGTAAAAAAACAATTGTTGTCAGCGTCAAAATCTGCTGTCGAATCGGTCTGTTTTTTTTCGTCGCCAAATAACTGGCTTAAAAATGCTTTTATGGTTGGGAACTCTCCTTTTTGCGGCGTAAATGGGAGCGGGTGACAAAGGTTATACAATACAGATGATACGTCTTTATGCTGTATATTAATGGCTTGGCGGTAATTGATAAAATCGGGCAACATGCCAAAATCATCGTATTTTGCAATGTAATCAAGGAAGTGAACCAAACCCTTATCTACATAATCCGATTTAATAATACTTTCGTTCCACTTCACCAATAGTTCCTGATAAGTGCCGTATTTATCCAATTTCCAAACCTTTTTAAAGTAGTCGGTTCCTACCCTTATATAGTTTCTCGCATCGGCGTATGTTTTCTTTGTTTGATTTTCCTTTTTGTTTTCGGTTTCATCTACTTTAAGTATTGACTTAAATTTAGCATTAAATACTTTCTTATCTATCTTGAACATTTTGGTAATGCGACCTATATACATATCCCTTATGGTTGGGTTTTTGCTTGCAGCCAACACCTCACAAACCTTATTCAAGCCCTTGTCGTACTCAAATGGTAGGTTCTCTTTGTCAGATAAATAAAGGGTAGCTATCCAAACTACACCGTCTATTTTCTCACAACCTAAATGTTCACTTTGCGCTCGCCTGCATACCCAAGTATCGGGGTCTATTCGTTCATTTAGGGCAATTACATACGGCATTATATCGCTTCGCAAACAAGTGCTTATGGCTTTTTCCGTTCCCAAATGACCTGCTTCGTCATTGTCGTAAAAAATATTTAGGGTATCACAACCTACATTTTTTAATAGCTTGGCTTGTTCGTCACTAAATGTTTTAGATAGGGTAGATACGGCGTTCCATTCTTCTTTATCCCTATCCAATGCTATGGCATCGGTGCAACCCTCTACAATGGTGGCAAAGCCTGTTTCTTTTATTTTTTTTGCCACAAGGTGCAAGCCATACAATACGGCTGATTTGTTGAATATGTCCGATTGACGGCTATTGATGTACTTAGGTTTTGTCTCGTCATCTAATGCCCTTGCTGTGAAACCTACAACCTTACCCGCGTAGTTGTGAATAGGGAATATTAGGCGTTTATAAAAAACATCATTACCCTTGTCGTTGATAATGCCCAATGCTTTAAGGTCATTTATGCTTTGGGGCATTTGTGAGGGCATAGTGCCATTGCTATAACCTATTCCGAACCGCGAGGCTTGCACTACATCAATGCCGCGTTTTTCCATATATTTTTGAGCTGTTGCATCACTCAAAGCACTATGGTATATGCTTGCCGCTGCATCTGCTACTGCTATTAGTTTTTTTTTGTCGGTATAATCCTTTGGCTTTGTTGCGTTATCGCTATCATTATCGTACTCTATTGCGATATTGAATATATTGGCGATACCCTCTATTGCTTCGGGATAAGTGGTAGGGGTGATTGCTTGGTATAGGCTTATAGCATTGCCGTGACTATCTGTTGCAAAGCAATGAAAGGTTTTATCATCTTTATTGAGCAAGCATGACGGCGTATTTTCGGTTTTGAAAGGGGATAGTATTTTCCTATCTCTATTTACCGAATAACCAAGCCTTTCAGCCAATTGCTTTATGCTGCAATTAAGGACAGCATCAACGGTTTTTTGAGAAATATAGGGCATAGTTGGCTTTTGTCATTTTTTTGTAATT
>RRZU013539130.1_pt1 | contig 35384 bp, 26 predicted proteins | sample 2165561 | NCBI WGS metagenome assembly RRZU01 (sample SAMN10456909, study PRJNA506462) | wastewater metagenome | isolation source: wastewater sludge | place: USA: Moscow, Idaho | reverse complement strand
TCCTTTATGGAGGAGCTGATTGAAGAATACGATCTTTATGAGCCGCTCATTGAGTTACTTTCTGCGTCCATTGAACGCTGGGAAAATAATGCACCTGAATTTGCCGAGTTCAATCGCAAGGTGGCGACACTGGACAGTAGCGCGGCCGTGTTACGAACACTCATGGATCAATACCATTTGAAAACCGATGATTTTAAAAATGAAATTGGTGGCAAAAGCATGGTCTCAATGATCCTTGGTGGCACACGAAAACTATCTAAAGACCATATTCAGGCGCTATGCGACCGTTTCAAAATCAGCCCTGCACTATTTTTCAATCGTTCAAACTGACAAGCCAAAAGCAAGAGCGTCTAACAAGGCGCTCAAACCCGTTCACTTCGTTCACTGGACGGCACTACGTGCCGCCGTTTAATTAGAAGTTAGGTTTTCCTCATGCATCTATTTGAATCTCTAGTTCCATAGCTCTTCCCTTTTCTCCAAATACTTCGACAAAAACCTAGCGACGACGCGGTTTGCCTGTTTTAGCTTTGTTGCTACCGCTTTGCCCAAGCGCTTTAGCGCGTAGGGTTTTCTTAGACAATTTACTCTTAGTGCTGCTCGCCTCTTCTTGCGCCATTAGATTCGGCTCAAAACCTTCTATCCACTGTAGGATAAAATGTTCACCAGTGAGTTTTTCTACGTCTTCGAGTAGGTATTTCTCTTTATTCGAGACCAACGAAACGGCCAAGCCCGCTTGACCTGCACGGCCTGTTCGACCAATACGGTGAATATAATCTTCGGCATTGTAAGGCAGCTCATAATTGATCACGTATTGCAGTTGCTGGATGTCCAACCCGCGCGCGGCCACATCGGTGGCGACAAGCGCACGCACTTGGCCGGTTTTAAACTCTTCCAAGCCGCGATCGCGGGCGCCTTGGGATTTATCGCCATGTACCGCAGCAGCTTTGATGCCATCTTTCTCAAGCTCTTTAGCAAGCTCATCCACCGCTTGTTTGGTACGAGTGAAAATAAGCACTTGTTGCCAATTTTTAGAGCCTATCAGGTACGCCACTAAACCCGCTTTGCGTTGGTTGTCGACTTCGTAAAAGCGTTGTTCAATTTTCGCTGCCATCGCATTTCGCTCGGCGACCTCAATCAGTTTTGGCTGCTTTAAAATGGTTTTGCTCAGGGCAAACACGTCATCGTTGAAGGTTGCGGAGAAGAACAAGGTTTGGCGCGTTTCGGGTAGACGTTTTAGGATGCGCTCGATATCGACAATAAAGCCCATATCCAGCATGCGATCCGCTTCATCGAGAACCAGTGTTTCAACTGTGCTCAGGTCGATCAACTCTTTGAAGGCGAGCTCTAACAAACGGCCTGGTGTAGCCACGAGGACATCACAGCCTTTGTTGAGCGCATCAATCTGCGGGTTAATACTCGCCCCGCCGTAAGCCACGACAGAGTTGAGACCTAAACCTTGGCTATATTTCACAAAGCTTTGATGTACTTGTTGAGCCAGTTCCCGTGTTGGCGTCAGCACTAACACACGGATGGCTTTTTCAGATGTGTCTCGAACGAGGTGACGTTGAATCAGTGGCAAGGCAAATGCAGCAGTTTTCCCCGTCCCCGTTTGTGCCCCCGCCATAACATCGTGACCGGCAAGAACTTCTGGGATCGCCGCTTGTTGGATCGGCGTTGGCGTTTGATAACCAAGCGTATCGAGGACAGCCAATAAATCCGTGTGAAGACCCAGGGTGGAAAAACTCATAAAAAGCACCGCTCACAATAAATAAAGACGGCGCTATTGTAGCATCGAAACCTTAAAAGTGGACTTCACCCACTTTTCCAGACACGCATTGATAACTGATACCAAAGGTATTCGATGCCTGTTTAGCACTATGGCATCAACCGCCAGACACCGTTATAGTTTCGTTTAGTATGTATTCAACAGGAATTGCAGATGTTCACAGGCATTGTTCAGGGTATCGCGACCATTACGGCGATTAGCGATGCCGGCGGTATCCGGACGTTTGAAATCGAGTTTCCGGCCGGGTTTTGCGCGGATTTACAAATTGGTGCCAGCATCGCTATTGATGGCGTTTGCCTCACGGTGACTGAGATACTCAGTGATACACGGGCCAAATTTGATGTCATGCTGCAAAGCCTGCTGATCACAACACTGAGTGCCTATCAGACTGGTGATCGGGTTAATGCCGAGCGCGCCGCGAAAGATGGTGCCGAGATTGGCGGGCATCCCCTCTCCGGTCATGTGGATTTCCGTGCCACTGTTATTACCGTCAAACAGCTGGAAAATAACTACTGTATCCGTATCGGTGTCCCGCATCAGTGGATGAAATACATCTTTCCCAAGGGATACATTGCACTGAACGGCACCAGCCTGACCATTTCCGACGTCAGTAAAGAAGAAGACTGGTTTGAAGTCTGGCTGATCCCGGAAACACGCCGCATGACAACGTTCGAGGCAAAACAGGCCGGTTCAGACCTGAATGTTGAAATTGAACGTGGCACACAGGTGGTGGTTGATACCGTCAGAGCCACGCTTGAAGAAAAACTGGGCCCGTTACTGCCGGCGCTGGAAGCATTGCTCAGACAAAACGGCGTCGATATCAACTCGCTCGCCTCCCCGTCCACTCCCCCTCAGATCACTGAAAAAAAGGACTGAAATCATCCTGACATGCCGGGTGTTTCAGCTCCATAATGATCCCTTTCTTCTGGTGTCTGGTCATCCGGTAGTCATTTTTCTCTGTTAACTCTATCCCGCATGGATGTAACAACAGCAGAAAATTACATATGTGACAGGACTAGCAACTAAATCATCCGACACGATTCAGCACAGGACATTCGACCGACATCGTGCGAATCTAGTTTCGCACACGTATAACATGACTCAAAAATAGATTAATGTAGTTTACTTGTATGTTTTGTGGCCAAGATGTTTTGTGGTCAAGACTTAATAGTTAAAAGAGGTAATAGCTATGGTGAATCCTATGGAAAAGCCGCTGTTCGAACTTGACAAGGATGCGTTTAAACAAGAGATCGTTCACCATCTTCGTACAACATTAGGCACCAGTGAGAAGAAAGCAAGCAAGCAGGCATGGTGGATGGCCACCTGTGCCACAATCAATCAAATGCTCTTCGAACGCCTGACCAGCACCCAGCAAACTCACCTGCAAAAAGACACCCGTGCAGTACATTATTTTTCAGCCGAATTCCTGATGGGACGACTGACCGCCAACAACCTGCACAATCTCGGATTATATAAAACCTGTGAAGAAGCACTGAAAGATCTGAACCTGGAACTGGCAGATCTGTGCGAGCAGGAACCGGATATGGCACTGGGCAATGGTGGTTTAGGTCGTCTGGCTGCCTGCTTCATTGATTCATTAGCCACACTGGGTTATCCGGCGCTGGGCTACGGCCTGCACTATGAACACGGCCTGTTCCGACAGGAGATCCGCGATGGCCGTCAGGTTGAGCGTCCTGATTCATGGCGTGAATATGGCAACCCGTGGGAAATCTGCCGTCCTGAATCGGTACAGGAAATTCCCCTGTATGGTTATGTGGAAACTGTTTTCGGCGAGGATTGCCAGGTCCGTAAGGTATGGCATCCGGGGCGCATCATCAAAGGCGTACCATGGGATATCCCGATCGTTGGTTTTGGTGCACAAACCGTGAATATTCTGCGGTTGTGGGAATCACGGGCATCTAATTTCTTTGACTGGGACGTGTTTAACCATGGTGGTTATGTCGACTCACAGAAAGAGAAAGCAGAAGCGGAAACCATTTCCAAAGTGCTGTATCCGAATGATGAAACTGAAGCAGGTAAAGAACTGCGTCTGGTTCAGCAATATTTCTTCTGTGCCTGTTCACTGAAAGACATCATGCGTCGTTATAAGCGCACGCACACGGACTTCAAAGAGTTCGCCGCACAGATTGCGGTTCAGCTGAACGACACACATCCGACCATCGCCATTCCTGAACTGATGCGTGAACTGATCGATGAAGAAGGACTGGAATGGACAGAAGCGTGGAATATTTGTAAGCAGGTATTCTCTTACACCAACCATACCTTGTTGCCGGAAGCACTGGAAACCTGGCCGGTCTACCTGTTTGAAAGGGTCTTACCACGTCATCTTGAGATCATTTATGAAATCAATGCCTACTTCCTGAAAAATGAAGTGGATGCAAAGTGGCCGGCAAATAACGAAATCAAACGCAAACTTTCCATCATTGATGAAAGTAATCCGCGTCGGGTGCGTATGGCTAACCTGTGCGTGATCACCTCACACAAAGTAAACGGTGTGGCGGAGATTCACTCCAAACTGGTCAAAGAAGATCTGTTCCCCGAGTTTAATCAGCTCTGGCCGGATAAGTTCTGTAACGTCACCAACGGTGTCACACCACGTCGCTGGCTGCTTTCCTGTAACCAGGAACTGGCCGATCTGTTCACTGAAACAGTAGGCACAGAATGGCCGCTGAATCTGGATGCACTGCGGGAACTCGCCAAGTATGCGGATGATCCGGTATTCCAGAAAAAATTCATGGATATCAAGCTGCACAACAAAGAAAAACTGGTGAAAGTGATCAAAGCGGAAACCGGTATCGATGTCAGTGCTGATGCTATTTTTGATATTCAAATCAAGAGGTTGCATGAATACAAACGTCAGCAGCTGAACCTGTTGCACATTCTGGTGCTCTACCGTCGTCTGTTGCTGAATCCGGAATATGATATCCACCCGCGTGTGTTTATCTTCGGTTCTAAAGCAGCGCCCGGTTACCGCGTAGCCAAAGACATTATTTATGCGATCAACAAAGTCGGCGAACGCATTAATGATGACCCACGCATCAAAGGCAAACTGAAAGTGGTGTTCATGCCGAACTACCGCGTCAGTCTGGCGGAAAAACTGATCCCGGCAGCCGATGTATCTGAGCAGATTTCTACTGCCGGTTATGAAGCTTCCGGTACCGGTAATATGAAGCTGGCGATGAATGGTGCGATCACGATCGGTACTCTTGATGGGGCGAACATCGAAATTGCGGAAGAAGTCGGCGAAGATAATTGCGTTATCTTTGGTCTGACCGTTGAAGAAGTGAAAGAGCTGAAAGCCCGCGGTTATAGTCCTTGGGATTATTACTATGCGAATGCCGAGATCAAATCTGCGTTCGACTGGCTGGATACCGATTACTTCACACCTGGACGCCCTGGCGAGCTGCAATCGATCAAAAAATCACTGCTGGATTATGGTGATACCTATCTGACTCTGGCTGATTTTGCTTCTTATGATGAAGCGCATCAACGGATCGACAAATTGTACCGGGATAAAGCACGCTGGGCCAAAATGGCGATCATTAATGCTGCATCAGTGGGCAAATTTAACTCTGACCGCTCGATTCAGGATTATGTCCGTCAAATCTGGCATCTGGATAAGTGTGACATCTCATAAGTCTGTCTGACTGCACCAAACTTAGTCATTTTTGATGAAAGCCATCGCTGCCGCGGTGGCTTTTTTTATTTTATGAATAAAAAAATAACTATTACTGAGCAAGTTGCAGACATTTTCCGTAAATAGATTGGATACGTTAAATTTTTGTATATTTTTTGACATTCATCCTCCTGAGTGGCACAACATTAGCTATAGAAAATAGGAGAACAAAATTTTTTTTCGCCGGATAACCCGGCAGTGGTGTCAGCAACTACTGGATTTATTGAGACTTTCTGACACCTTTGCCGAAATGTCGTCTAGGCTTACAAATGAAACAGATGCATGTAGCCCCGGTTTGCAAGGGACTCATCTCAGTATGGGGGAAAAGCTATGGGTATTTTTGATCATTACCAGCGCCGTTATGAAGCAGCCAGGGAAGAGGAATACACACTTCAGGAGTTTCTGGAGATGTGCCGTACTGACCGTTCCTGCTATGCCTCTGCATCCGAACGCCTTCTGCTGGCTATTGGTGAACCAGAAATGATCGATACGGCTCTGGAACCACGCCTTAGCCGGATTTTTTCCAACCGGATTATGCCTCGTTACCCGGCTTTCAAAGACGACTTCTATGGTATGGAAGAAGCCATTGAGCAAATCGTGGCTTATCTGAAACATGCCGCACAGGGTCTGGAAGAAAAGAAACAAATCCTCTATCTGCTGGGTCCGGTTGGGGGCGGCAAATCCTCACTGGCAGAAAAACTCAAATCACTGATGCAGAAAATACCGATTTACCGCATTAAAGGCTCTCCGGTGAATGATCACCCGTTTTGCCTGTTTGATGTGAATGAAGACGGTAAAATTCTGGAGCAGGAATACGGCATCCCTGCCCGTTATCTGCACAAGATCATGTCACCGTGGGTGGTAAAACGTCTGCATGAATTCGGCGGCGACATCAGTAAATTCAGAGTCGAGAAGGTTTATCCGTCTATTCTGGATCAGATCGCGATTGCCAAGACTGAACCCGGCGATGAAAACAATCAGGATATCTCCGCACTGGTTGGTAAAGTCGATATCCGGAAGCTGGAACATTTTGCCCAGAATGATGCGGATGCCTATGCCTATTCCGGTTCATTGTGCCTGACCAATCAGGGCCTGATGGAATTCGTCGAGATGTTCAAGGCACCAATCAAGGTGCTGCATCCACTGCTGACCGCGACGCAGGAAGGGAACTATAACGGCACCGAAGGTCTCTCGGCCCTGCCGTTTGAAGGCATTATTCTGGCACACTCTAACGAATCCGAATGGCAACAGTTCCGCAATAACAAAAACAATGAGGCATTCCTCGACCGTGTTTACATTGTCAAAGTGCCTTATTGCCTGCGCGTTTCAGAAGAAATGCATATCTATGAAAAACTGCTGGCACACAGTGAACTGGTACAGGCGAAATGCGCCCCCGGCACACTGGAATATCTGGCGCAGTTTAGCGTGCTGTCACGTCTGAAAGAGCCGGAAAACTCCAGTATCTACTCCAAAATGCGGGTCTATAACGGTGAAAGCCTGAAAGATACCGATCCGAAGGCCAAGTCATATCAGGAATACCGCGATTATGCCGGTGTCGATGAAGGTATGTCCGGTCTTTCTACCCGCTTTGCCTTTAAGATCCTCTCCCGCGTGTTCAACTTTGACCACGCCGAGGTAGCGGCTAATCCGGTGCATTTATTCTATGTGCTGGAACAACAGATCGAACGTGAACAATTCCCGCAGGAATTACATGATCGCTATCTGGAATTCATTAAAGGTTTCCTGGTACCACGTTATGTGGAATTTATCGGTAAAGAAATCCAGACCGCTTATCTGGAATCTTATTCCGAATATGGGCAGAACATTTTCGATCGCTATGTCGTCTATGCGGATTTCTGGATACAGGATCAGGAATACCGCGATCCTGAAACCGGTCAATTGTTTGATCGCAGCTCACTCAACAGTGAACTGGAAAAAATCGAGAAACCGGCAGGGATCAGTAATCCGAAAGATTTCCGTAACGAGATCGTCAATTTCGTGCTGCGTGCCCGCGCTAACAACGCCGGTCGTAACCCGAACTGGACCAGTTACGAAAAACTGCGCACCGTGATCGAGAAGAAAATGTTCTCCAACACCGAAGACCTGCTGCCGGTGATCTCCTTCAATGCGAAAACCCCTGCGGATGAGATGAAGAAACATGAAAACTTCGTCGAACGTATGATGGAGAAAGGTTACACCCGTAAGCAAGTTCGCCTGCTCTCCGAGTGGTATCTGCGAGTTCGCAAATCCACTTAGTGGATGAGGAGATCAAAGTTATGGTCCATTTCATTGATCGACGATTGAATGGTAAAAACAAAAGTGCGGTGAACCGGCAACGGTTCATCCGCCGCTATAAATCGCAGATCAAAAAAGCGGTATCCGATGCTGTGGCTAAACGCAGTATTCAGGATGTCGAAAACGGCGAAAGCATCCGGATTCCGACCAAAGACATTACCGAACCGGTATTCCATCAGGGAAAAGGTGGCCACCGGGAAATGGTACATCCCGGTAATGACCGTTTTGTGACCGGTGAGCACATTGACCGGCCGGAAGGCGGTGGTGGTCAGGGTGGCAGCGGCAGTGGTGATGCCAGTGACAGCGGTGAAGGTGCAGACGATTTCATGTTTGAGATTTCCAAAGATGAATATCTCGATCTGCTGTTTGATGATCTGGAGCTTCCCAATATGGAAAAGAACCAGATCGCCAAATTGGTGGAAACCAAGAGTGTACGAGCCGGTTATACCTCCAACGGGGTGCCGACCAACATCAATATTGTGCGCTCACTGCAGAATTCGCTGGCGCGCCGCGTGGTGCTGCAGAGTGGTAAAAAACGCCTGCTGGCAGAACTCGAAGCGCAGCTTGTTGCGCTGGGAAATGATGAAACCAATGCCAGTGAACGACTCTTACTGGAAAAAGAGATTGCAGAACTGAAACGCCGGATTGATGCAGTGCCCTTTATCGACACCTTTGATTTGCGGTTCAACAACTTTATCAAACGCCCGGTTCCTTCCAGTCAGGCCGTCATGTTTTGTCTGATGGATGTCTCCGGCTCGATGGATCAACCGACCAAGGATATGGCAAAACGTTTCTATATCCTGCTCTATCTGTTCTTAACCCGTACCTATAAAAATGTGGAAGTGGTGTTTATCCGCCATCACACACAGGCCAAAGAGGTCAACGAACACGATTTCTTCTACTCACAGGAAACCGGTGGCACCATCGTGTCCAGCGCACTGGAGCTGATGAGTGAGATCATGCACAGCCGTTATCCGGCCAGTGAGTGGAATATCTATGCAGCACAGGCCTCTGACGGCGATAACTGGGCTGATGATTCACCGCATTGCCGGAAGATTCTGGAAGAACAGATCCTGCCGTGGGTACGTTATTTCTCTTATATAGAAATCACTACCCGCGCCCATCAAAGCTTGTGGTTCCAGTATGAAGAGCTGGCGAAACAGTTCCCGTACTTTGCCATGGAGAATATTCGCAAACAGGAAGATATCTATCCGGTATTCCGCGAACTGTTTAAGAAACAAGCCGCCTGACAGGAGGGAGCATGAGCGAAGACAGCAGAACAGCCCTGCCCGACGGGCCGGACTGGACATTCGAGTTACTGGATGTCTACCAGAAAGAAATCGAACGGGTTGCGAAACATTACCGGCTCAGCACCTATCCGAATCAGATAGAGATCATTACCGCTGAGCAGATGATGGATGCCTACTCCAGTGTTGGTATGCCGATTGGTTACCATCACTGGTCGTTCGGTAAAAAATTCATCTCCACCGAGCAGCACTACAAACGTGGTCAGATGGGATTGGCGTATGAAATTGTGATTAACTCCGACCCCTGTATTTCCTATCTGATGGAAGAAAACAGCATCACCATGCAAGCGCTGGTGATGGCGCACGCCTGTTACGGACATAACTCGTTTTTCAAAAATAACTATCTGTTCAAAACCTGGACGGATGCCAGTTCGATTATCGATTACCTGGTGTTTGCCCGGCATTACATTACGCATTGTGAAGAAAAATACGGCATCGATGAGGTGGAGTCTTTGCTGGATACCTGTCATGCGCTGATGAATTACGGGGTGGATCGCTACAAACGTCCGCAAAAACTGTCATTGTCTGAAGAGCGGCGCCGGCAGAAACGGCGCGAAGAGTATCTGCAAAGTCAGGTCAACGAACTGTGGCGCACCCTGCCAAAACGCCGGCAGCAGGAAGACGATGCACTGCTGGGGCAACGCTATCCGGTCGAGCCGGAGGAGAATATCCTCTATTTTCTGGAGAAGAACGCCCCGATTCTGGAGTTATGGCAACGCGAAATCATCCGTATCGTGCGCAAGATAAGTCAGTATTTTTATCCGCAAAAACAGACACAGGTGATGAATGAAGGCTGGGCAACCTTCTGGCACTACACCATTCTGAATCATCTGTATAGCGAAGGGAAAGTAACCGATCGGTTTATGATGGAGTTTCTGCACAACCATACCAATGTGGTTGCGCAACCGCCGTATAACAGCCCCTACTACTCCGGCATTAATCCTTATGCGCTGGGGTTTGCCATGTTTCAGGATCTGCGGCGGATTTGTGAAAATCCGACAGAGGAGGATCGCGCCTGGTTTCCGGATTATGCCGGTAGTAACTGGCTGGATACGCTGCATTATGCGATGGAAAACTTTAAGGATGAGAGTTTCATCAGTCAGTTTTTGAGTCCGAAAGTAATGCGCGATTTCCACCTGTTTGCAATCGAAGATGACGATCAGAAAAACTATATCGAAGTCGCTGCTATCCATAACGAGGAGGGTTACCGCAAGCTACGGCAGAAACTTTCTGCGCAATACAATCTGGGCGAACATGAACCTAACATTCAGGTTTATAACGTCGATCTGCGCGGCGACCGCACGCTGACGCTGCGCTATTACGCCAATAACCGTATCCCGCTGGCTGATACCACTCATCAGGTCATGAAGCACTTACAGCACATCTGGAAATTTGATGTTGTGCTGGAGCAGGAAAACACCGATGGGCAGGTATTTCAGATAGCCACTTCTAAAAAACCGGCGACTGTCTGAACCAAAGCCGTTCGTGGTAAATAAGTCAAACCACGAACGGCATTTTTCAATTTTCCCGCCTCTGCACAAAAAACAACGCCTGTTTCTCGTCACACTCTGGGCTAACTCCGTATCGGGGTTACAGTTTTTGACTATGCTTATCTTGAATACCTCATTCCCGGCCCCATTTTGAATTTATCATTTCCCGAAGCAGGTGCGTGATATGAGCAATGAGCAAGAAAATTCAACCTTTGAAGAAAACGCAAAAACCGGGCTGATTCTGGCCGGTCAGGAGAGGCCGGCTCAGCTTCATATCATCCCGATACAGGGCAGACCATTCCTCCCCGCACAGATTTTGCCCGTGCAAATCCAGGCTAATCCCTGGGGAAAAACCATTGAAAGGGTCGCCAGAACAACCCATAAAATGGTCGCGCTGTTCCGTATCGCGGATGACATCAGTGACGCCATCCCTCTGAAAGGCATAGTGCCGAAAACCGGCTGTGCGGTGCGGATCCTGCAGGCCAGCAGCGGCGAAGGAGAGATCCAGTTTGTCGCCGAAGGGGTGCAGCGGGTGGAGATCGTAAGCTGGCTGACCGACAAACCGCCCTATCTGGTCGAAGTTAAATATATGGAAAACGATAAGGAAGAGTCTGACACCGAGCTCAAGGCGTATGCCATGGCATTGATCGGTGCGCTGAAAGAACTGCTTCCTATCAATCCGCTATACAGCGAAGAACTGAAACAATATATGAACCGTTTCAGCCCGAATGATCCTTCTCCGCTCGCTGATCTGGCGGCGGCGATCACCTCTGCCAGCCCGGAAGAGCTGCAGGAAGTGCTGGATACTTCCGGACTGATCCCGCGCATGAAAAAGTCACTGGCAATCCTGAAAAAAGAGATTGAGGTTGCCAAGCTGCAGACGAAGATCCGCGAAGAGGTCAATAAGACAATCAGTGAACGGCAGCGTGAGTTCTTCCTGCATGAACAGCTGAAAGTGATCCAGAAAGAACTGGGAATGGAAAAGGATGATAAGACGGCGGAAGTCGACAGTTTTCAGGCCCGGATGAAAGACAAGAAAGTACCGGAGATTGTGCAGGGACGCTTTAATGAAGAATTAAAAAAACTGCGCATTCTGGAAACCGGCTCACCGGAATATGCGGTCACCCGGAACTATCTGGACTGGATCAGTCAGGTGCCGTGGGGGGTCGAAAAACAGCAAAGTATCGATCTGAAAAGAGCGCGCAAAATTCTGGATAAAGACCATGATGGTCTGGATGATGTAAAAGACAGGATCATTGAGTTTCTGGCTGTCGGTGCTTATAAAAAAGCGATCAGCGGCGCCATTATGCTGCTGGTCGGCCCTCCGGGTGTCGGGAAAACATCTATTGGTCGTTCCATCGCAAATAGTCTGGATCTCCCCTTCTTCCGCTTCAGTGTTGGCGGTATGCGCGATGAAGCCGAAATCAAAGGCCATCGCCGTACCTACATCGGGGCAATGCCCGGCAAAATAGTGCAGGCACTGAAAGAGTGTCAGGTGATGAATCCGGTGATCATGCTGGATGAAATCGACAAACTCGGTATCAGCCATCAGGGGGACCCCGCTTCCGCTCTGCTGGAAACGCTCGATCCGGAGCAAAACATTAACTTTCTGGATCATTATCTTGACCTGCGGCTCGATCTTTCCAAATGCCTGTTTATCTGTACGGCGAATACGCTGGATTCCATTCCGGCACCGTTATTAGACCGTATGGATACGATCCGGTTATCCGGTTATCTGGCCGATGAAAAAATGGCGATTGCCCGCCACCATCTCTGGCCAAGACAGCTGGAGCGGGCCGGTGTGCCCAAAGACAAACTGAAGATCACCGACGGCGCCATCCGCACCATCATTGAAGGCTATGCCCGCGAAGCTGGCGTGCGTAATCTGGAAAAACAGCTGGCCAAAATTGTGCGTAAATCGGTGGTCGAACTGCTCAATGAGGGCGATAAAAATATTTCCGTCAAGGCCAGCAGTCTGGAACATTATCTGGGCAGCCCGCAATTCCGGAAAGAAAAAAACCTCAGTGGCGTGGGTATTGTCACCGGGCTTGCCTGGACATCGCTGGGTGGCGCAACACTGCCCATAGAAGCCAGTGTTATTCACCAGCAGGGCCGCAGTTTTAAACTGACCGGTCAGCTGGGTGATGTCATGAAAGAGTCTGCCGAACTGGCATACAGCTTCGTCAGCAGTCATCTGCACGAATTAAATGCCAGAGCAGAATTTTATGATAAGGCTGCAGTCCATCTGCATGTGCCTGAAGGGGCTACACCAAAAGACGGCCCGAGTGCGGGGGTTACTATGGCCAGTGCCCTGCTCTCGCTGGCATTAAACCGGGCACCACTGAAAGGGTTTGCCATGACCGGTGAACTGACACTGACCGGCCATGTCCTGGCCATCGGCGGGGTACGGGAAAAGGTCATTGCGGCTAAACGTCTTGGTATTCACCAGATCATTGTGCCGGAAGCAAACCGGGGGGATGTGGATGAACTGCCTGAATATGTCAAAGAAGGCGTGAATTTCCATTTTGCCAGCCACTTCCGCGATATCGCAAAATTGCTGTTCCCATCGCTGTAATAACCATCAGGCAGTGTTCATCAGAGCACTGCCTTTCCCCCCTTAAATCAGAATATATTCCTTGCGGCTTAGCTCACAAAATAGACAATCATTTCCCTTCTGCTGCCGCATTCTCTGTATTGTTAACGGCAGTGTCTGCTTCAGGAGCTTGTTTTTTCTGTTTGTTTTTTGAACTTTCCACTAGTAAGTACTGTCTAACTAAACGGTACATACTGCAAAGGAGCTATGCCATGCAAAGAGTTGACTATACCCGGATCAGATCCCACGTATTCGAAACCCTCGAGGGCTATAACTCACCCTACCAGGAAACTAAAAAGATGTGCGTGCAAAACGGTTATCCGTTTGGCATCCGGGAAGAACAGATGGTATCTAATGCCATCAGTGAGTTTCACGGCTGGCGTGAAAACTTACCTGAAATCTAAGAGCCGGAATTACAAAATTTGTCCCGCCCGCAGCATGTACTCTGCGGGCTTTTTTATCTCTGTAATCTGTATCCACAAAATAAAAAACCAGACAGCAAATGACTGTCTGGTTCCCATCAATCTATACAAATAATCAGGTACGGCTACCTCAGTATCAGCTTGGGGGCATTCAGCTCATGATGGGAAAACGCTCTCCAACAAGAATCAGAATGCAGCCTGATACAACGCCAGTAATTCTTCGTTTGATGCTTTGCGTGGTGCACAGCCTGAACATGGGTCTGCCTGCGCAGCTTCAACCCAGCCCGCCAAATCAGATTGTTTAATACCCAGCGCACTCAGGCCAGCCGGAATACCAACTTGTTCTGACAAAGAGCGGATAGCATTAATTGCTGCGGTAGCTGCCGCTTGTGTCGTCATATTGCGGGTATCAACTCCCATCGCGGCAGCAACATCAGCAAAACGCGCTTCTTTAACCGGCAGGTTAAATTCACAGACTACAGGCAACATGATCGCATTACAGACGCCATGCGGCAGGTTGTGTGTTGCACCAGGCTGATGAGCCAGTGAATGCACATAACCCAATCCGGCACTGTTAAACGCCATACCGGCCAGGAACTGACCATGGGCCATCATTTCACGGGCTTTCAGATCTTTACCATTCGCTACGGCCTGCGGCAGATATTCAGCAATCACCTTGATGGCAGCCAGTGCAGAGTGATCGGTCAGAGTATGCGCACCAACAGAGACATACGCTTCAATCGCATGTGTCAGGGCATCCATACCTGTCGCCGCAGTAACAGCAGCAGGCAGACCAACCATCAGGGATGGATCGTTCACAGCAATATCCGGGATCAGCGCGCTGTCGATGATCACCATTTTAACTTTGCGGTTAGTGTCGGTGATCACGGCGTTGCTGGTTACTTCGGCCGCAGTGCCAGAGGTGGTGCTGACACAAACCATAAATGGCCCGACCTTGCCTACTTTGCCAATACCTTCAAAGGAGTAGATCGATTTGTCCGGATTCGCAGCCATCGCACGTACCGCTTTCGCGGTATCCATCGCACTGCCACCACCAAAACCAATCAGTGAATCACATTTGCTGGTCTGAAACGCACTGAATGCCGCTTCGGCAACTTTATCCGTCGGGTTGGCTAATACACCATCAAAGATCACCGGGGAAAATCCGGCATCGCGTAATGAGCTGATAAATCCATCCAGCAAACCGATTTTTAACAACGCCTGTTCAGTCACGATTAACGGGCGACGAATTGATTTATTCAGTAAGTGAGCGACCAAATCAACCAGCGCGTTTTCACCAGACAGACTGATTTGAGGTAAACAAAGTGCAAAGGCCATAGCATGTATCCTATATCCATGTGATTAATAGGGCCATGCTAGTTGTCTATATGAGAGGAAACCTTAATTAATCTGCCAATAAAATATAAATACTGGCATTTTTCTCAAGAATTTCTATAACGTTTCCGATATTGCATCGGCGTCACATTAAAAGCCTGATGGAATTTAGACGAAAAATAATTACTATCGTTAAATCCGCATGAAAATGCGATATCCGTCACAGCATCTTGTGAATGACTTAGTAAATAAGAAGCATGACATAACCGGACCCGCCCCAGATAATTATTCGGCGTCAATCCGGTATGTTCCTGCAATTTACGATTAAGAGTGCGCAGAGGAATATTAAAACTATCAGAAAGTTCAGACCAGTTAAGTTCATTCTGATAGTTTTCATTGATATAGTTAATCAGATTTATCAGATTATCCTGCTCTTCCGAACGATATTTTTTATTTAGCTGACGGTCACGCCATAAAAGAACAGCTAACTGGGAAAATAAAGTCTCCACCATTAATGAAGAATAAGCATCCTGCCGATCATTTTCATCGTGGATCTGTGTAAGCAATAACTCTGCCTGTTGCTGAATTTGCGGACAGACCATCATTTGTCCTGAATCAGAACGACAACTTTCAGTCAGTAATGATGTTAAATGCGGTGATGAATGAAACTCATCCGGCATAAATAAGACATTCGTCAGACATAAATTATCCATATGATCAAAGCAATGCACATCTTCATCTTTCAGATAAATAACACTGCCACGACTCACGTGAATAGCCCGGCCATCACAGACATGAATACCACACCCTGATTTCACCAGTACAAGCTCATGAAAATCATGACAATGTTCAGGAAATGGCTCCTGAGGCAATCTGGGCAATACATTGATTACCTTATTATTGTCAAAAAATTCGGCGTGATTCAGCTTATACATAATGGCTCCGGGACACACAAACATCAGCTATCTGATGGTGGCGCTAAATTGGTCGTACCAGTACCCAATGTCAACATCATCAGGATAATGCTGTGATCACTTTCACTAAAAGAATTGAACTGTTTAAAACAGCCTCAATCTGCTCTCAGACAATAAATATGAGCTCTATCACAATTCCATGCATCAAATAGGGTTTCTTGGTTTTTATGCCATGAATGAATAATTTTTGGCATAGGAAAAAAGGTTAATCGACATCCGTAACTCTAAAGTTGCAACATCGAAATTTACGGAGTCAGCACAATGTCAATAAATGTTGCAGCTATTGATTTGGGAGCTTCAAGTGGCCGCGTCATGCTAGCCAAATATAATGAAAGCTCCCGTTTGGTGAAATTAAAAGAAGTTCACCGCTTCCCAAACAGCATGATTAAAAAAGAAGGTCATGATTGCTGGGATATTGAATCAATTTTTGAAAACATTCAATTTGGTCTGAACAAGATCGATGAAGAAGGTATTAAATTAGATTCTATCGGCATTGATTCCTGGGGTGTTGACTTTGTTCTGTTAGATAAACAGGGAAAGATACTGGGTTTACCTGTCGCTTACCGTGATAGCCGTACTGATAATGTTCCTGAACAGGTTATGCGGGAAATCAGCCGTACCGATATTTATAAAAGAACCGGTATTCAATTTCAGAAATTTAATACCCTGTATCAGGTTAAAGCTATTTTAAATGAAAACCCGTCCTGGTTACCGAAAGTCGATAAATTACTGCTGATCCCGGATTATTTACATTATCGCCTGTGCGGTAAATTCAGCTGTGAATATACCAATGCCAGCACCAGTCAGCTGCTGAATGCCAAAAACTGCGACTGGGATCCTGAATTAGAAAAAGTCATCGGCGTCGCGGCGAACTGGCTGCAACCGATTACTCAGCCCGGCACCGTGATCGGTGAATGGATCAGCCCGTCCGGCCATGCCGTAAAAGTTATTCCACCAGCAACGCATGACACGGGTTCAGCCATTGTTGCTACACCGCTGAGCAGTTCCAAGTCGGCTTATATCAGCTCCGGCACCTGGTCACTGGTTGGTATGGAAAGCCATTATCCGGTCACTTCTGTTGAAGCACTGACCGCCAACCTGACCAATGAAGGTGGTGTGGAACACACTTACCGCATCCTGAAAAACGTGATGGGTCTGTGGCTGTTACAAGGCTTACAGAAAGAACTGAGCAATCTGAGTTTTGCGGATCTGACCTCGCTGGCGGAAGACGCGCCGGCATTCCAGTTTCTGATCAATCCGAATGATGAACGCTTCCTGAATCCGCCTTCAATGCAAAAAGAGATACAGGCTTATTGCGAAGAAACCCGACAGGGCTGCCCTACTCTGCCCAGCGAACTGGCCCGCTGCATTCTCGACAGTCTGGCGCTGTATTACCGCGTCGTGATTGATGAGCTGGAAGAGGTTACCGGTCGTCCGGTTGAAACCATCCATATCGTCGGTGGTGGCTCTAAAAACCAGCTCCTTAACCGTCTGTGCGCCGATATCTGTCAGCGTGAAATTGTTACCGGTCCGACCGAAGCGTCTGCGCTGGGCAATATCGGCTATCAGCTGAAAGGTCTTAACGTTCTGCCGGATTTAAAAGCCGTGCGGGCCATTATCAAACACAACTTTATCGGTGAGCACCTGACACCGGAATCCGTCCCACAACTCGAAGTTCACTGGCAACGTTTTTTAAAGCTCTGCGCTAAAAAAACATCACCACAATCTGAAAAAACAAAGGAAGTAGCATGAACCCAAATATTGAAACTGCCTACGCTCTGGCGAAACAACAATATGCCGCACAAGGTGTTGATGTCGATGCAGCGATTGCTGCGCTGGATAACATCCCGGTCTCCATGCATTGCTGGCAGGGTGATGATGTTACTGGTTTTGAAGCAAGCGCTGGTGCACTGACCGGTGGTATTCAGGCGACCGGTAACTACCCGGGAAAAGCCCGTAATGCGCAGGAATTACGTCAGGATCTGGAACTTGCCATGACGCTGATCCCGGGCGCTAAACGTCTGAACCTGCATGCGATCTATCTGGAATCTGAACAACCGGTAACGCGTGATCAAATCCAGCCTGAGCACTTTGCCAACTGGGTGAAATGGGCGAAAAAAATGAACATCGGCCTGGATTTCAACCCAAGCTGCTTCTCTCATCCGCTGAGTGCTGACGGTCTGACGCTGTCACATCCGGATGCCAAAGTGCGCCAGTTCTGGATCGACCACTGCAAAGCCAGCCGTCGCATCTCTGCTTACTTCGGTAAAGAACTGGGTACTGCTTCTGTCATGAACATCTGGATCCCGGATGGGATGAAAGATTTGCCTGCTGATCGTCTGGCTCCGCGCCAACGTCTGCTGGCCGCACTGGATGAAGTGATCAGCGAGAAATTTGACGAAGCACATCACATTGATGCCGTAGAAAGCAAGCTGTTCGGTATCGGTGCGGAATCCTACACCGTCGGTTCTAACGAGTTCTACATGGGTTATGCCGCATCACGTAACGTGGCGCTGTGTCTGGATGCCGGTCACTTCCACCCGACTGAAGTGATCAGCGACAAGATCTCTGCGGCTTCTCTGTATGTCAAACATCTGCTGCTGCACGTGAGCCGCCCTGTTCGCTGGGACAGTGACCACGTAGTGCTGCTGGATGACGAAACACAAGCCATTGCGACTGAAATCATCCGCAATGACCTGCTGGATCGCGTGCATATCGGTCTGGACTTCTTTGATGCATCCATCAACCGCATTGCCGCCTGGGTTATCGGTACCCGCAACATGAAAAAAGCCCTGCTGCGTGCCCTGCTGGAACCGACTCAGGCATTGCGTGATGCCGAAGATAAATGGGATTACTCCAGCCGTCTGGCGCTGATGGAAGAAACCAAGAGCATGCCATGGCAGGCCGTGTGGGATTACGTTTGTGCCCGCAATGGTGTTGCTGTCGGTGCTGACTGGCTGGCAACCGTTAAAAACTATGAAACCGAAGTATTAGCAACCCGGAAATAATTCAGGCAGTGGTGAGCCGCAGCTTGTGGGAAGAATCAACAGTTCGGCTGATGGTTTTTCCGGAAGGTGCGGACTCATTACTGACACTCTGCGGTATGAGGTCACAGTAACTTCACCCGCGATGGATTAGTTCGCAGCAGTAAAGGAAACCTCGTGATACAACAACACGATCACGAGGTAAATAAAACAGCACACACGAAGGAAATATAATTATGTCTGCAATTATCTCTGGTATCGGTTGGCATATTGTCGGTGCCGCATCCGCCGCCTCTTTCTATGCGCCGATCAGTAAAGTAAAAAGCTGGTCATGGGAAACCACCTGGGCGTTCGCGGGTTTGTTCTCCTGGATCTTATTACCCTGGGTCGTCACCTCATTTCTGATTGATGACTTTGCCTCATTTTATAGCGTGGTCGACAGCAAAGCCTTCTGGGGCATGTTTCTGTTCGGTGCCATGTGGGGGATCGGTAACGTTAACTACGGTCTGACCATGCGTTATCTCGGTATGTCGCTGGGGATTGGTATTGCCATCGGGGTTACGCTGGTCGTAGGCACGCTGATGCCACCAATCATTAACGGCACATTCGGTACACTGATCACGACCACCAGCGGCCAGATCACCATGGGCGGTATTTTAGTCGCACTGGCTGGCATCGCGATTGTGACCTATGCCGGACATCAGAAAGAAATTGCCTTAGGCACCACAGCGCAAGAATTTAACCTGAAAAAAGGTCTGTTCCTCGCAGTAATGTGCGGCATTTTCTCAGCCGGTTTTGCCTTTGGTCTGGAAGCGGCCACACCGATTAAAGACGCCTCTCTGGCTCTGGGTATTAATCCACTGTATGCCATGTTGCCAAGCTACGGCATTATCATGGGTGGCGGTGCGTTGGTTAACTTAAGCTACTGCTTTATCCGTCTGGCCATAAAACCAGAGCTGTCAATTCGGAATGACTTATCACAACCGATGACTGGCCTGTTGATCAATGGTTCATTGGCAGCACTGGGCGGTATCATGTGGTATCTGCAGTTCTTCTTCTATGCATGGGGCGAAGCCAGCATTCCTGAGCATCTGTCTTTTGCAAACTGGATGCTGCATATGAGTGGTTATGTACTGTGCGGTGGTGTTGTCGGTCTGCTGCTGGCTGAATGGAAAGGTGTTGGTTCCCGTCCGGTGCGCATTCTGTGTATTGGTATGCTGGTTATCGTTGGTGCAGCTAACCTGGTTGGCCTGGGTATGGCAAACGCCTGATAAAAGGAGCGACTCATGATCCGTAAAGCATTTTTAATGTCAGTTAAACCAGATGCCCATGCCGAATACAAACGCCGTCATGACGAGATCTGGCCTGAGCTGGCAGACACACTGAAAAAACACGGAGCGCATAACTACAATATTTTCCTGAATCCGGAAACAAGTCAGTTATTTGCTTATGTTGAAATCGAGAGCGAAGAGCGCTGGAATGCGGTCGCAGACACTGAAATCTGCAAGGAATGGTGGGCATATATGAAAGATATTATGCCGTCCAATCCGGATAACAGCCCAGTTAGTCTCGAATTAACATCGGTGTTTTATCTGGCATAGTTTTTCAGCTTATCCCTGATAGTGGCAGTTACAAGATGGTTTATATAATACGCTGTTTGTTTATATACGCTATTTTGATACTGCCACTGTTTTTTTAATCTGGCAGAAACACTAACCTGTCAATGCGCCTGATCACAAAACCGTACGCAAATATACAACGTATATCTGATTCTGCTTTACAATCCCGCCTAAATTAACAGAGCAGGTTGTACTATGCGCTTAGAGACACAAACTTATTTCCATGCCATCACTGATAAGCTCGCTATTTATTCAAGTGATCCGGAAGACAATAATAAAGAACATTGTCATGAGTTTGATGAGCTTGTGATCGTAAAAAGCGGGCATGGTCTGCATGTTATTAACGGACAACCTCTTTTTATAAAAACAGGTGATGTCTTCTACGTTAAAAACAATGAATATCATTTTTACGACGAACTGGGCACACTCAAACTCATCAATATCCTGATTAATCCGGATGCTGATTTCTTTTTCATAAAAAACATCGAGCCTTTATTACGCAAACTCACGTCCGATTCGCTGGATGAGTATGCCTGGCTTGACTCTGCCGGGTTGTCGAAAGCAACAGAGATAGCCAGACATCTGTTTGATCATAAAAGCAAAAATCATGATACAGGTGGAAACAAACTGGAACAGGAAGCTCTGTTTCTGCAGCTGATCACACTGATTCTTGAATATAAACACACCGACAGTGACAATACCGAACATAAAATCAACAAGATATTGAAATACGTTCAGACTGATTGCTTTTCAGATATTAACTGGCACGACTTGTCTGAACAATTCGGGGTTCCATTAAGAACACTATTTCGTCATTTAAAAGAAAAGACAGGAATGACGCCGGATAATTATCTGAAACGACTGCGTTTAATTTCCGCCCGAAAAAAGATCAGAGAAACGGATATATCCATTACCAATATTGCTTTTGATTGCGGGTTTTCAAACAGCAACCATTTTGCCACTGCCTATAAAAGCGTATTTGGTATCACGCCGAGCACCGAACGAACCAATTATTCTCATTCGGCATAACCAGCATAATATTCAAAAATGAGTCTGTTTTCATATTTGTGATCTGCTGCTTTCCGATCTCCCTGAAAACGCCAGTCAGGCCATGACCATGGCATAGAGACGAAAGTCTGATGAATATATTCCTCCTATTATTTACACCAACTGAACCATCAGGTCAGTTCAGTCAGGAGTCATTCTGAGGACTGCAAAAATCTAATCAAAGGAATATCTATGACAGCAACAACAGGTCTCTGGAAACAGCGTATCGGGTATGGTGTAGCCGATACTGCATGTAACCTGGTATGGCAGATGATCACGCTATACCTGATGTTTTTTTACACCGACGTAATGGGATTACCAGCAACATACGTTGGGATAATGTTCCTGGTCACTCGTTTAGTGGATGGCGTCGCTGACGTTCTGATGGGGATACTGATCGACAACACCAATACCAAATGGGGTAAATCACGTCCTTACTTCCTTTGGGGAGCCATACCATTCGGTATTTTTGCCGTATTAACTTTCTATGTTCCTGATTTCGGACCAACCGGTAAGTTGATCTGGGCATATACCACTTATCTGGGCCTTTCATTACTTTATACCGTGGTTAATATTCCACTCGCCTCTATCTTGCCTGCGTTAACCAGTGATGCGCATGAACGCACCGTACTGGCTACAACCCGCATGGTTTTCTCCTTCCTTGGCGCGACAGCGATCAGCGTTGTGGCTATGCCAATGATTGATAAGCTGGGTGGTGGTGACAAAGCACATGGCTATTTCTTGACCATGTCTATCTGGGCTGTAGTTGCTACATTACTGTTCCTGTTCACCTTCAAAAACGTAGAAGAAAAAGTGCTTGTCCAGCAGGAAAAAATTGGTTTCCTGACCGCATTTAAAGCGCTGCAAGGCAACACACCATGGTTTGTGTTTGCGCTGAATATCGTTGTTATGTGGGGTGCGGTGTTCTTCCAGGGTGGCGCACTGATTTACTACGTAACCTATAACCTGGCCAGACCTGAACTCGTCAGTGTTATTGCGGGTATCGGTGCATTTGTTCCGATGATTGGTACCTTGTCTACACCGTTCTTTTCCAAACGCATGAAGAAAATCAATGTATTCATGCTTGCAAGTACCGTGGTTCTGGGCGGCACTGTCATGATGTTGCTGGTAGGAAACAGCACTGTCGGCCTGATTAGCGGAGCCATTATTCTGGGTCTGGGCATGGGACTGCGTACAAGTATCTACTTCTCTATGCAAGCAGATCCGATTGACTTTGGTGAATGGAAATCCGGTATCAATGCTGCTGGCCTGCTATCCGCAGTCAACGGCTTCATCGGCAAAATTGCATTCGCCGGCGCTGGTGCCGCCGCAGGTTATCTGCTGTCAGCAGGTGGTTATGTGCCTGATCAGCAACAGACGCCTGAAGCGTTAGAAGCCATCAAAATGTGCTACTTCATTATCCCGATTGGCTTAATCATACTGTCCATGTTCATCATGAAAACCATGTACAAACTTGATTATATCTTCCCTCAAATTCGCGCTGAATTAGATCAACGCAACGCCGCGGCGGCTAAAAAAAGAGCAGCTGAGTCTGCTGCAACGCCAGCACCAGTATCTGAATCTTTAGCCTGATAAAACGGGGAGGTCTGGCCTCCCCCTTTATTTTAAATTTGAATTGATATCGATAGGTTTTCACATGGAAATTCAAAAGAAAGAAAATCATTTTTATATGACCAATCATGCTTTTGTTATGAAGGCTGAAGGTCTGAAGAAAAAACTCATCGTAAAAAAAGAAGAACCGACAGGTTTAGTGACCGTTCAAACTGATCCGAATGCCGTGCATGGCTGGAAGTGCAAAAAAGTTGCTGATATCGACAGTCTGGATGATAAAGCCTACGGCAAAGGCGAATCGCTGATTGTGGATTTTGGTGATCACCAGGTGGGTTATCTGGTGATGAAGATCCGCCCGGTCGGCAGCCCGCCGGATGCCCCTTTGCATCTGCGTTTAACGTTCGGTGAAATGCCAATTGAGATGGGCGAAGATTTCGCCACTTATGATGGCTGGGTCAGCAGTTCCTGGTTGCAGCAGGAAACCATCCACATTGATGTGCTGCCGCATGTCCTGCAAATGCCACGTCGTTACAGCTTCCGTTATCTGAAAATTGAAGTGTTAGATGCCTCGCCGAAATACGCCGTCGCGTTTGATGAAATTTACTGCGAAACCGTGACCTCTGCTGACACTAGAAAACTCAGCCCAATCACGACGGCTGATCCGCTGTTGGCAGAAATGGATCGTATCAGCATCAAAACCCTGCAAGATTGTATGCAGGATATTTTTGAAGATGGCCCGAAACGCGATCGCCGTTTATGGTTAGGTGATCTGCGGCTGCAAGCCTTGGCGAACTATGAAACCTTCAAAAATTACGATCTGGTCAAACGCTGTTTATATCTGTTCGCCGCCGTGACAGATGAAAACGGGCAGGTCTCCTCCAACGTGTTTGTCGCACCCAATCTCATTCCTGACGACACCTATCTGTTCGATTACTCCTCGTTTTTTCCAGTCACTCTCTACGACTATTTTGTGGCCACGGAAGATCTGGAAACAGCCAAGGAATTATGGCCAACCGCCTATCGTCAGATCGAACTGGCGCTGGAACGGGTTAATGAAAATCATCTGGTGATGGATGACACCAGCGGGGCTTGGTGGGCCTTTATTGACTGGCATAAAGATCTGAATAAACAGGCCGCCGCGCATGCCATTCTGATTTATGCCATGAAACGGGCGTTGGGATTAGCCCGTGCGGTCAATGATGAAAAACGGGCCACTTTCCTCGACAGCAAAATCAAGCTGATGAAAAAAGCCGCGGTGGAATATCTGTGGGACGAGAAACAGCAATTCTTTGCCAGTGGCGCGGAACGTCAGATCTCATGGGCCAGTCAGGTCTGGATGGTCCTGGCTGAGGTGTTCGACATCGAAAAATCAAGCCAGCTCATCGATATGCTGTTAACCGAACGCCCCGCCATCGGCCCGGTGACGCCCTATATGTATCACCATTTGATCGATGCACTCATCATGGTGGACGAACGGGATGTCGCACGACAAGTGATGAAAGAGTACTGGGGAGAAATGATCGAAGATGGCGCCGATACCTTCTGGGAATCCTATGATCCGAAAAACAAAAATTTCTCACCGTATGGCAACAGTTTGATTAACAGCTACTGCCACGCGTGGAGCTGCACCCCGACTTACTTTATTCGCAAATATAAGATGTATTAATAAGAAGATGGTCGTTCATATAAATGGACGACCACTCCGCTAACCAGAATTTCCATAGATCCTCCCCCTGCAGATTATACTTTAACCAGTTGTTCTATTCAGAATGCAGAGTGAGATGATTAATGGCTTCCATTCCGAGGAAAATCTCTGCCGGACACTGCCGCCAGTTAGGTGCTACACCTGAAGGCCACGGAACTAACTTCGCCATCTGGGGACGACTGGCCAAATCCATGGAGTTGTTACTGTTCAGCTCCGAAAAAGATGAGAATCCTGAAGTGATCCTGCTGAAGGAACAGGAATATCACTCCGGCTATTACTGGCATGTTCATGTGAGTGGCGTAAATGCCGGCCAGTTATACGCATGGCGAGTAAAAGAGGCACTCTCAAACCGACCCGGCACTCATTTTGATCCGGGAAAAGCGCTGCTTGATCCTTACGGAAGACGCATTGTTTTATCGGAAAATTATGATCGCCAGTTATCCGCTAAAAGCGGCAGCAATCTTCATTGTTGCGCGAAAAATGTGGTCACCGATCTGCGGCACTATGACTGGGAAGATGATCATTATCCCCGGCACCCGCTTTCCCGCTCCGTGATTTATGAAATGCATGTGCGCGGATTCACTCAAGATCCGTCATCCGGTTTACCCGATTATTTGCGTGGCACCTATGCCGGCGTGATCGAAAAAATCCCTTATCTGCAGGAATTAGGTATTACCGCCGTTGAGTTATTGCCGGTATTTCAGTTTGACCCGCAGGATGCCAGACCCGGCAAAAGTAACTATTGGGGATACAGCCCGATAGGCTTTTTTGCGCCACATGCGGAATATGCGAGTGCCAGTTCTCATCTGGGAGTACTGGATGAATTCCGGGACATGGTCAAAGCACTGCACAAAGCGAATATCGAGGTCATTCTGGATGTGGTTTACAACCATACCGCTGAAGGCGGCGATGATGGTCCGGTTTTATGTTTCCGCGGGTTAGACAACGACGCTTTTTATACCCTTGATGAAAATTATCACAGCACCAATTATTCCGGCTGCGGTAATACACTGGATGCCTCACATCCGATGACCAAAAAAATGATCACCGATAGCCTGCGTTTCTGGCGGGAAGAGATGCATGTCGATGGTTTCCGGTTTGATCTGGCCGCGATTTTATCCCGCGATGGTTATGGTCAGCCAATGAATGATCCGCCCACAATCCGCACGATTGATGGTGACTACTCGCTGGCTGATACCAAGTTGTTTGCCGAAGCGTGGGATGCCGGCGGGTTATATTTAGTCGGACGGATGGTGGGCGATCGCTGGCGCGAATGGAATGGCCGGTTCCGGGATGACGTACGCCGCTTCATCAAAGGCGACAACGGCATGGTTTCAGCCTTTGCTACCCGTCTGATTGGTAGTCCGGATATCTATCATCCTGAATATTCTGATCCGTATAAAAGTCTCAATTTCATCGCCTGTCATGATGGCTTCACGTTGTGGGATCTGGTCAGTTACAACTGGAAGCATAACGAGGCCAATGGCGAGGATAACCGTGATGGCAGCAATGATAATTACAGCTGGAATCACGGCGTGGAAGGTCCGACCGGCGATGCTAAAATCAATGCGCTGCGCTTACGTCAGGCAAAAAACCTGTTTGTGATCAATCTGATGTCTGTCGGAACCCCCATGATTCAGATGGGTGATGAAACATTGCGAACGCAAGGAGGGAATAACAATGTGTATTGTCAGGATAATCCAATCAGCTGGTTAAACTGGCAGCCGGAGTTGCATGGCCGGGAAATGCTGCGGTTTGTCACCGAACTGTTGCGATATCGGGCGGTATTAAAAGAAGAACCCCGGTCATTTTTTTCTCTGGAACAGGCCCTTGAGAATGCGACGATAGATTGGCATGGCGTTCAACCATTTCAGCCCGACTGGAGTGAAAATTCACATGTATTGGGTTTATCTGCTTATGATCCGACCCATGATGTCGATGTTTACGCGTTCTTTAACGCCTGGTGGGAACCTCTTACGGTGACGTTACCTCCGCCCGCACATTCGCCCCACGGACACTGGAAAAGGGTCTGCGATACCGGGCTATTACCTCCCGCAGACATAACCCCGTTAGGGTGTGACTATGCAGAAATCCTTTCATCTGAATATAAAACCGCACCGAGATCGGTTGTAGTGCTGATCTGCCAGAACCATTCGCAATAAACCAATTCACAGTAAAACCACACAAACAAAAGCCATGAAAAATCATGGCTTTTATGACAGATAAACAAGGTAAGAAAAACGATTACAGATTAAACGTCTCTTTCAGTTCCTGCATATCCTTGTCGCTCACCCCTTCCGGCTCAAAACCACTGGCCAGACACATCAGGTGTAATTTCGCACCTTTATTGGCTACATCGACAAAGTCATACGCTTCCAGTGCATCAGAACCGGTAGCGACTGCACCGTGTTTTTCCCAGATCGCGACATCAAACTGACGCAGTTTGGCGGTCGTGCTGTCAGCCATAACTTTGCTGCCTGGCATGCAATACGGCACCATACCGATACCTTTTGGTACAAACGCGCGCACTTCCGGCAGCATTTTCCAGCAAGCATTGGTGTAGGCGGTTTCATCATGGGCATATTTCGGATGATGAGACAGCGCAATCAGTTCCAGCGGATGAGTATGCACCACACAACGGTGGTTTGAACCCGCGCGTTGTTTATCCATCACAATCTCAACATGAGAGATAAATTCGCTGGTCGGTTTGTAATCTGCTTTGCCACGACCGCCCCACAGAATATGGTAACCGGCAGCATGATCATCGATACGTAAAACACAACCCGCCAGTTCCGGATCACGCAATTCACGGATACGTTCACCAGTGCCTTTAACAAAGAAAATATGGCCCGCGCTGTCTGCAGGGAAAGCAGCCTTGCCACCGACCATGCTTAACGGACAGTGAGGAAACCCTTCCATTGATGCAGGAACTTCACCAAATATTTCCGTTACATCAACCGATATATTTCCGCCATTGCGCTCAGCCCATTCCCGCTGCCACAAATAGGTAGCAACTTCGGTTACTTTCTCTATTTCTGCCATAACGGCGGCATTCAGTTCTACCTTACTCATCTGCTACCTCAACATAGTGTCTGATTTATTTCCCGGAATTCACGAAACTACGTCCGTCAATTCCAGTTCCGGATATGAAATCAGTCTAGCGGTGCGGCAGATCATTCACCTTCAGCTATTGGCCAAAAATCGACAGCAGATGGCAGTATTTCCAAGGAAGGCATTCAGGAAGAAAACGGACGGAAATTAAATCGCAGAAAAGAAAAAACCGGCCTCATACTGAAGCCGGAAAACCATCACCAACAAGGAAAACGAATGAGACGAAAAAATTAATGTACCGCAGACGGATCGACTGCCCGGGTTGGCTTTGGTGCCAGCCAGATCACGAAGGCCGCCACCGCAAAAATAACGGCGATAACCATGAAGATCTGATTCGTTGCCACCATGACGCTCTGCCCCTGCAGCATCCAGTCCATAATGCCTCTGGTTTGTTCCTCACCCATTCCGGCATTCGCCATTGCCCCGGCGGCAGCACCGGATTGATCAGTCAGACCAACCAGCTCAGCTTTGACATACCTCGTCTGATTTTCCCACGAGGTGTTCACCATCGAAGTTGCAAATGCACCGGACAGCGTACGGATGAAGTTCATCAGCCCGGCAGCAGAATCCATCTCCCGATCCGACACACATCCTAATGCGATGGCCGTTAGCGGCACAAAGAACAACGGCATCCCGATCCCCTGGAATAACATCGGCAGACTAACCTGCCAGAAGGTCATGTCCATGTTGGCGCTACTGCGATACAAGGTCCAGATACCCAGCCAGAGCACACCGATAAATACCAGCGGTCTTGGATCAACTTTGGTTGCCAGATTCGCAATCGCCGGAGCGAGGAAGATAGCCAGCACCCCCATCATCGCGGTGGAATAACCAGCAATCGTCGCGGTATATCCCATGTAGATTTGCAGCCAGAGCGGCGTCAGTACAGTAATACCGAAGAAGGCACCAAATCCCAGCGATAGCGTCAGCATACTGGTCGTGTACCCCCGGTGACGGAACACCTTCAGATCAACCACCGGATTACGCGCGGTCAGTTCCCATATGAGGAAAGCAGCAAAACCTATCAGGGCCACAATACCTAAAATCACAATATGGTTTGACTCAAACCAGTCAAGATCTTTGCCTTCATCCAGCATAAGCTGTAAAGCGGCAACCCAGACAACCAGCAACCCGAGTCCAACCACATCGATACGGGATTTGGCGGTTTTGGTTTCAAATTGCTGCAGTAACTTCCAGCACATTAAGCCCGCAATGATCGCAAATGGCGTTTTCACAAAGAAGATATACGGCCAGCTTAACTGGTCACATAATACGCCGCCAAGGATCGGCCCCATGATCGGTGCCACCAGCGTGGTCATGCTCCAGATACCGATAGCAGCATGGCTTTTCTCTTTCGGGAAAATACGGATCATCAGCGTCTGCGATAACGGCATCAACGGGCCACCGGCAAATCCCAGAAATACGCGGAACAACACCAGCATATTCATGCTGGTTGCCATACCACACAGTGCCGAAAAAACACCAAACAGGATCAGACAGGTAATAAAGACCCGGATCGCCCCAAACCGGGATGCCAGCCAGCCCGTAAGCGGTACAGAAATCGCTTCCGCAACCGCATACGAGGTAATGACATAAGTCCCCTGGCTGGTCGAGGTACCCAGACTTCCGGCGATATTAGAAACCGACACGTTCGCAATGGTCGTATCAAGAATGGCCAGAAAGTTAGCCATTGCCAGACAGATTGTTCCCAGTACCAGTTTTCCGCCGGAAAGTGGCTGCGGAAAATTATTTAATGATGAACTACTCATCATTCACCGCCTAACCCTGACGATCAGCAGAATGCGATGCATGTTCCACAACCGCTTCATGAACAACCGGAGCCGAAGTATCAATCGTTGCTTCCATGGACAAACCAACCTGCAGAGGACGATGTTTCATCTCATTTGCATCCAGCGTAATACGCACCGGCAGACGCTGAACCACCTTGATCCAGTTACCGGTGGCATTCTGAGCCGGAATCATCGAAAACGCAGAGCCGGTACCGCCCGACAAACCGCTTACCACGCCGCGATAAACCACTTTGTCGCCATAAATATCAGCGGTAACTTCAACCGGCTGGCCGATTTTTACATCACGTAATTCGACTTCTTTGAAGTTGGCATCCACGTGAATATTCTGGGTCGGCACAACACTCAGCAAAGGTGCGCCAATCTGTACACGACGACCGACCTGTACCTGACGTTTGGCAATAGTGCCGTCTACAGGTGCTTTGATAACGGTACGTTCCAGATCGACTTTTGCCTGTTCATAACGCGCTTTTGCCAGTAACACTTCAGGGTTGGTTTCCACTGTAGAATCAACTGTTAATGCTGCATTCGCCTTCTTCGAACCAATGGTAGACATGCGGTTTGCCACGCTTTGCGCTGCGGCTGCTTTTGCCGAAGTCAGATTCGCTTCCGCCTGAGCCAGTGCATTTTTAGCATTGGTCAGCTCTTCACCGGAAACCGAACCGGAAGCCAGTAATGCCTGACGGCGTTGCATATCAACCTGCGCCCGCGCCAAATCAGCCTGTGCCGCAGCCAGCTGTGCCTGAGCCCGTTTTTCATCCGCTTCACGCGCCTTCACCTGCGCGGCCAGACCTTCATCATTGGCCAGATAGCTGTGCACACGGCGTTTTGCCAGCCCCAGATCCGCTTCAGCCTGCGCCAGTGCCAGACGGGCATCGGTATCATCCAGTACAACCAGCACATCACCTTGTTTGACCTGTTGCGTATCAACCACAGTGACCGATTTAACAATACCGCCAATAGCCGGAGTGACTTCAGCCAGTTCGACTGCGGTATAAGCGTTATCGGTAGTGACATAGCGTGATGCGACAAGATACCAGTAAGAACCATAACCAACGCCCGCTATGACTATTGCAGCCGCCAGGCCCATAAAGCCTTTCTTGCGGGAAGCTGCCGCCCGGGGTGCATCAAATTCATCATCAAACTGGTCAATGGTTATATCTGAATTCATCTGAGTCATTTTTCTAATCCTGTATTGAAATCAAGAACGGGGAGCCTGATAACCACCACCAAGGGCGTGGACCAGAGCAACATCAAGTGAGAATGAACGGGACTGCAAATTCACCAACGCACGCTGACTGCCCAGCAACGCATCTTCAGCAGTGAGCACATCCAGATAGGTTGCTAACCCACCGCGATAACGGTTGTTCGCGATCTGATACGCATCCTGTGCGGCATCGACCGCTTCCTGTGTTTTCTGCAAACGCGCGGTCAAGGCTTTAGAGCTGGTGACCACATCCGCAACATCATGGAAAGCCTGTGTCACCGTGTTGTTGTAATTCGCTACCGCTTCTTCATAAGAGGCTTCAGCGGTTGTCAGCTGACCTTGCAGACGACCACCGGTAAAGAGTGGTAAATAGAGTGCCGGGCCGATACTACCGGCGTTGTTACCTGATCTGGTTAAGTTATCCAGACCAAAAGCCTGATAACCAATGAAAGCGGAAAGACTGACATCAGGATAAAACTGCGCTTTGGCGATCCCGATCCGTTTGGCCGCAGATTCAGCGCGCCAGCGTGATGCTGTCACATCCGGACGATGCCCCAGCAAACCAACACCGGCTTCTTTAGGTAAACCAAACGACTGCTGAAGTTTCACCCCTGGCCGTGCAATCGAAAGACCGCGATCCGGCCCCTTCCCCAGCAAAGCCGCCAGCGCATTTTTTTGTAACGCGATGGATTCATCAATACTCAGCAATTCAGCTTCCGCATTGGCACGTAACGCTTCTGCCTGACGAACCGCCCCCTGCGTTTCCAGCCCATTGCTGAAACGCTGTTGCAGCAGCGAGACGGTTTTCTTACGAATATCTAAGGCAGTGACCGCGGTATCACGATTGGCATATAAGCGCGCCAGTTCGGCATAGCTCTGAACCAGCGAAGTGGAGATCATTAAATTTGCAGTGGCACTTTCAGCCTGTGCCGCAGCGAAGTCAGACGTTGCCGCCGCGACAGCCGCTTTGTTTTTACCCCAGAAATCGAAGTCATAACTGAAGTTCAGCGTGGCAGAACCGTAATCGTTCCAGTTCTTGGGTGGTGCATAGGCCTGATACTGATAACTGACTTTCGATTCAGAGGCCGACAGCGCCATGCCTGCCTGAATGTAACGACTCGCGCCCGCTTGTTGTGCCAGACCTTCTGCACTTTTCAATCTGGCCGCCGCCGCTTTTAATGAAGGTGAATCATGAATCGCCTCATCAACCAACGCATTTAACTGAGCATCGTTGTATCGCAGCCACCACTTGTTTTCCGGCCAGCTGACTTTATTGCCCACTTCAAATGAATTGGCGGATGCATAAGCAGCAGCCTGCTTAGGTGCTGCTAAATTCTGATCCGGAGCCTGAGCACAAGCACTCAACACCAGAACACTGATGGGTAGCAAAGAAAACTGACGCCAACTTTCCACACTGAGTAATCGTGAAGCGTGTTGTATTTTCACTCTCAAACCTCATAACTGTACCGTACAGTACGGTTATACTCTTGACAGACGTCTTTCGTCAAGTAAAACTGAATGGGAAATTCATTAGTGGTAAATGTGTATGCGGGTAAAAAGTGAAGCTCGGCGTCAGGCAATTATTGAGGTTGCGAAAGATGCTTTTATCAGACAAGGATTTGAAAACACGTCCATGTCAGAGATAGCCAGCCGGGTTGGCGGGTCAAAGGCAACGCTATATAACTATTTCAGTTCCAAAGAAGAGATCTTTGCTGCTGTGATGGAGTCTTCTGCCACAGAGAAAATTGCAAATGCCTTCAAAATCCTGGAAGACTCCGACGACATCCGCACCACATTGACTAATTTTGGTATGCATTACCTGCATTCTATTCTCGCGCCGGATATCATGGCCATCCGTAAAATGGCCCTTAATGAAGCTGATCGCTCTGATATTGGCCGTCACTTTTATGAAAATGGCCCCAAAAAAGGCTGGGAGTTGATAAGTAATTATCTTCAGAAACAAATCGATCAGCATAATCTGAGCACCTGCGATGCCGGGATCTGCGCCATGCATCTGAAAGCGTTACTGGAAGCAGAAGTGGTTGAACCGTATGCCTTAGGCGTAATCCCCCCACCCGATGAAAACCAGCTAATCGCCATTGTGTCACGGGCAATAACTGTCTTTTTACGGGCTTATCAGCCGTAGCCATGTTTACCTCATAATCAACTATATTAAATTAGTGACAGTCGATATTATCGGCATGCAGCTCTTTGAGTTCAGATGGAATAATAACGCGCAGGATAGCTAACAATTCTGATGATTGGAGATAAGTAGATGCGATACTCCCTGAATAGAAAAACGATCCTCTCTATGCTTGTCGCCGGGATCTTCGTTGCTAATCCGGCCTTTGCTGAAAAGCCGGAATGGAAAGATAACGGCAATGGTCAAGGTAGCGGTAAGCCACAAAAAACGCAGGAAGTGAACAGAAAGCAATCACAGGAAGTGAACAAAAAACAATCGCCTGCCAAAGAAACACACAGGGTACAAACCCAAAATGTTCAGACTAAGCATGTGCAAACGTCACAGACTTATGATCCCCGTATCAATATCTATTTTGGAGACCATCACCGCGATGTGATCCGGCAATATTATAGTGACAGCTACCACTCCGGACACTGCCCGCCCGGTTTAGCCAAAAAGAACAATGGCTGTCAGCCTCCCGGACAAGCGAAAAAATGGCGTTACGGCCATCCGCTGCCAAGTGACGTGATCTATTATGATTTGCCACCGCAGGTTGTTATCAGCCTGGGTATCCCGCCGGAAGGTCAGAAATACGTCCGGGTCGCCAGTGACATACTGCTGATTGCCGTCGGAACAGGACTGGTGCTTGATGCGATTCAGGATCTGAATAATCTGTAAGTAAACCGGATAAACGATAAAGCCTGCGCTGCAGGCTTTATTATTTGTTCGTCTTAATAGTTAATGTTGCCCCTGCTGACGCAAACACGACCGCCCCCAATGCACACCATTCCAATAACGTCAGACGCTCGCCAAGAATGATCATGCCAGAGAGTGCGCCGATAGCCGGTTCCAAACTCATCAACGTGCCAAATGTGCGTGCAGGAATTCGGGTCAGCGCCATCATTTCAAGTGAAAACGGTAATGCGGTAGATAAGATGCCAACCCCCAGCGCCAGCGGTAACACATCCGACGATAGCAACGCCATTCCATTTTGCCAAAAACCGATCGGCGCAAAACAACAAGTGGCAATCCCGACACCTATTGCTACGGTTGTCGGTCCGTTCTGCATTCCTGATTTTTTGCCAAAGATGATATACAACGCCCAGCAACCACCCGCCGCCAGCGCATATAACGCACCGGTAATATCAACATTCGACATCGAATGACCGATCGGCAACAGCAGAGCCAGACCCGCTATGGCTAACACTATCCAGAGAAAATCGACAGCACGACGCGATGCAAAGATAGCAACCGCCAACGGGCCAGTAAATTCAAATGCGACAGCGACACCAAGTGGTAATGTCAGAATGGATTGGTAAAACAGGTAGTTCATCCCACCCAGCACAACACCATAAATTAGCAATGGCCCGAGATTGCCCGGTGTAAGACGCGTACGCCAGGGTTTATAAAACAATGTGAGCGCTATCGCCCCGACCACCAACCGCAACGATGTAGCTCCTTCCGCACCTACCAGTGGAAACAGCATTTTTGCCATCGATGCGCCACTTTGCACAGAAATCATCGCAATAATTATTAAACAAACAGGCAGCAGAACCGATGATTTATCAGACACAGAAGACATCAAAAAAACCTTAAAAAAAAGCCCGCGTAATGCGGGCTTCTATTATTAAGGAGTTAAAGCAGAATTACATGCTTTCTTTAACGCGTTGATGCAGCTCTTGTACTGAACTGACATTGGCGGTTTCATCAATCGCCATGCCCAGACAAGAAGCAAAACCGGCATTCAGTGTCGTGGTGTAAGACACTTTGTGCTGCAGTGCGCCGCGACGCAGTTGTTTAGAGTCAGCAATCGCTACACGGCCTTCAACGGTGTTCACGATAAAAGTGTATTCACCATTTTTGATGCGGTCCAGAATGTGCGGGCGACCTTCAGACACTTTGTTCACCTTACGGTTTACAATGCCTGCGGCAGTCAGCGCGTCAGAAGTACCAGAGGTTGCATCCAGCTCAAAACCGGCTTTGATCAGTGCAGCCGCTAATTCCACCGCACGTTTCTTGTCACCGCCACGAACTGACAACAGTGCACGACCTGATTTTGGCAAGCCTTTACCTGTGCCCAACTGTGCTTTGGCATATGCTTCTGCAAAGGTATTACCCACGCCCATGACTTCACCGGTAGAGCGCATTTCAGGGCCAAGCAGCGGGTCAACACCCGGGAACTTGTTGAATGGCAATACTACTTCTTTCACAGAGAAATAAGGTGGAATGATCTCTTTCGTGAAACCTTGT
>RRZU010693989.1_pt1 | contig 35388 bp, 26 predicted proteins | sample 2165561 | NCBI WGS metagenome assembly RRZU01 (sample SAMN10456909, study PRJNA506462) | wastewater metagenome | isolation source: wastewater sludge | place: USA: Moscow, Idaho | reverse complement strand
GATCTGCGAGCCGCGCCCGCGAGCTGGTCGGCGTGGCTGAATCGGGGTTTTACGCTGTCGGATCTGCTGGTCGCGGTGGGGAACAGCCGATTGCAGGTCCGCAAGGGCGACCACAAGCGCATTCTCCGCAAGCCGCCGCTGGTGGCCGCTCTGCTGCGGGCTTTCGCGCTGATGACGATCGCCCAGCGCGCGCTGGGCGGCGATCGCCCCGGTTGACGATACCTCTGCCTTGATCGGAGAGTGACCGCCTCGGTTCGTGCCTCGGCGCTCGGTCTATTCCGCGAAAGGCTCCAGGCAGCGTTTGGCGTCTTCTGCGGCCAGGGCGTTTTTGATCTTGTCCGCGTTGGCGGCCAGAAAGCCCGGTTTTTTTTCCCGATTTTTATCCTCGAAACCGAAATGGCGACTCAGATAGCGACAGGTCGATGGAACCAGAAAGGGCGCGTCCCGCAGGACGCGGAGCATCCGGTTACCGTGCTTTTCGTAGAGGATCATCATGTCGCTCGCGAAAGCTTCCATGGTGCCCGCGTCGAGCTTTTCGCGGGCTACCCAGCCCAATAGCAGGTAAATGCGCAGGTCCTCCTCGCTGAACTGGGCATCTCCTCGGTCGCGCTGCGCGTATTTCTCGTAGAGCGCCGCCCACTCTTGGTAGGCTCGCAGCGGATTGAGGGCAGGCTCTCCCCGCTCGTCAGGGGTTTGATGGGCGGCGCTGTTCAGGTCGAGCAGCGTGTCCAGGATCAGCGCCGCGTCGTTCGGCGCGATGCCGGCCGGCGCCGATGGGGAGAGCAAGAGCAGCAGCGGGCTCGACAGCAGAACAGCGCGGAAACGGTTCATCGTTGCCTCATCCGTTTGTCCCGGTGGAGGTCGCGAGCGGCTGGCGGGCCGGGCGAATCCGCGCCGGCCGATGCGGGCGCCGCTGTCAACGGCCGTGGCAGAGCCAGTGAAATTGGGTCAAACCCACCGGCACCCACGAGCGTGACGGCTCGGATTGCGTTTCCGCCCGCTCGGAGATCACGACCGTGATGTTGCCCGTCTCTTTCGGATCGATGGCGTTCCAGATCTTGAGCACTTCCTTTTCCTCGATCACGATGCAGCCGTCCGACCATGCCGCGCTGGTTCCCTTGTGAATGAAGATGCCGTTCGATTTGCGGGCGTTGTTGTTGACCGGCACGCCGGTGCCGAGCCAAATCGCTTGGCGTTTGGTGCCGTCGGCATTGTATTTGTTGGCCATGCGCGTGGCGTAGCCGGTGTAGCTGCCCGCATCGACCTTGACATCCTTATCCCACCAGCACTGGGTATCGACCGATACGCCACCGCTCTGGAACGTCAGAATCCCCGAATCCGGGCCTCGCACCACATTGATCGTATAAGCCATTGTTTATCCTCTTCGCGGTAGGGTGTCGCTCGACTGCGACCGGGTAAATTTTGTGGTCGATGTCGGAATTAAGGTTCGCTGGCTACCAAACAAATTCCATGCCATTGTCCCGACAGAAAAATTGAGGGGGCTATCGGTTCTGTTTGCAGAAGTGCAACTAAAATTGGGCCTTCGACTTCGGGCCAATTCGATCTGATCGTTTCATTTTGACCCGATGATTTTAGACCGTTCGCAGCAACGCCCGCTTCGCCAACCCGCTGCGATTGATGGAACGACTCGGCGATGCGTGGTCTATCTGAAAACCTTTACCGCTGGAGCGCACCGTGATACGCCGATATCTTTTGCTGTTGCTGAGCTTGCTGTTGCCGCTGCCTGTTTGGGCGGCCCAGCCGGCGCAGGTGCAACGCTACTTCCAGGATCTCCAATCGCTGCGGGCCGATTTCATCCAGCGGGTGTTCGACGAACGCTCGCAAATCGTGCAGAGTTCCAGCGGTCAGATGTTGATGCAGAAGCCCGGCAAGTTCCGCTGGAATTATCGGACGCCCGCCGAACAGGTCATCGTCGCTGACGGCGACCGGCTGTGGGCTTACGATGTCGATCTGGCGCAAGTGACCGTCCGCAAGCTGGACAAGGCGCTGAGCGCGACCCCGTTGGCCCTGTTGAGCGGGGCGGCGCCGATCGAAGACACGTTCACGGTCGGCGAGGCGCGCAACCGGGACGGACTGGCTTGGTACGAACTCACGCCCAAGCAACCCCAGCCCGAATTCCGGTTGCTGCGGGTCGCGTTCAAGGCCGAGCTGTTGGTCAGCCTGGAACTCGAAGACGGCTTCGGCCAGCGCACCCGGCTGGATTTCCAGAAGCTGGAGCGCAACCCCGCGCTCGATCCCGCGCTGCTGAAATTCGCCCCGCCGCCCGGCGTGGACGTGGTCGGCGATGCCGGCTGAAACGTCCGCCGCCGATTCGCTCCGCCCGCTGGCCGACCGGCTGCGGCCGCGCCGCTTGGCCGAGTTCGTCGGCCAGCCGCATCTGCTGGCGCCGGGCAAACCGTTGCGGGCCGCTATCGAGCGGGGTCAGCCGCATTCCATGGTGCTGTGGGGGCCGCCCGGCACCGGCAAAACCACGCTGGCCGAACTGTTGGCGGGGGCGTGTCAGGCCGAGTTTATCCGGCTGTCGGCGGTCATGGCCGGCGTGCGCGACGTGCGAGCGGCGGTGGAGCGGGCGCAGGGACTTTGGCGCGACCGGCAGCGCCGCACCGTGCTGTTCGTCGATGAGGTCCACCGCTTCAACAAGGCCCAGCAAGATGCCTTTCTGCCCTATGTCGAGAACGGCACGCTGACCTTTATCGGCGCCACCACCGAAAATCCCGGTTTCGCCCTCAACAACGCGCTGCTGTCGCGGGTGCGGGTGTACGTGTTGACCGCTCTCGACGCCGCCGCCATCGGCCAGGTGTTGGAGCGGGCCTTGTGCGATGCCGAGCGGGGATTGGGCGGGCGCTGGCCGCTGTCGGAGGGCGCGCGAGAGCGGCTGGCCCAAGCCGCCGACGGCGACGCCCGCCGCGCGCTCATTTGGTTGGAGCTGGCCGCCGAACTGGCCGATGCGCATGGCGCGACGCTGGAGGCCACCCTGCCGGAAGCGATGAACGAGGGGGCGGGACGGCGCTTCGACCGGGGCGGCGATCTGTTCTACGACCAGATTTCCGCCCTGCACAAGGCCGTGCGCGGCAGCAGTCCCGACGCGGCGCTGTACTGGTTCGCCCGGATGCTGGACGGCGGTTGCGATCCGCTGTACCTCGCCCGGCGCGTGGCGCGGATGGCCAGCGAGGATATCGGCAACGCCGACCCGCGCGCCCTGCGTCTGGCGCTCGATGCCTGGGAAGCGCAGGAGCGGATGGGCAGTCCCGAAGGTGAGTTGGCCATCGCCCAAGCCATCGTCTATCTGGCGGTCGCGGCCAAGAGCAACGCGGTCTACACCGCGTTCGCCGCCGCCCGCCGGGATGTGGCATCCCACGGTACGCTGGAGGTGCCGCCGCATCTGCGCAACGCGCCCACCGCGCTGGCGCGGGAGCTGGGGCACGGCGAGGGCTACCGCTACGCCCACGACGAGCCGGGCGCTTACGCCGCCGGGGAGTGCTATTTTCCGGAAATCCTGAAGGATGCTCGCTACTACCAGCCGACCGGCAACGGCCTGGAAGGGCGGATCGGCGAAAAGCTGGATCGGCTGCGGGAACTGGATCGGCACAGCGACCGTCGCCGATACCGCTAAACCCGCTATGCTTTCGCCGAGCGGTTGTTGCGCGAAACCCGAATTCAGCGATATTTGAGAGGGCGTATGAGCCGACTGAAAGGCAAGGTCGTGGTGGCCCAAGGTGGCGGCCCCACGGCGGTGATCAACCAGAGCTTGGTGGGGGCGGTGCTGGAAGCGCGCAAGTTCCCGGAAGTCGCTCGGGTCTGGGGTGCCCGCCACGGCGTGCGGGGCATCGTCGAAGAATCCTTCGTCGATCTGTCCGAGGCGACCACCCACAACCTGGAGCGGGTGGCCCGAACGCCCGCGTCCGCGCTGGGATCGACCCGGGACAAGCCGGACGCGGAGTACTGCCAGCGCATCCTCGACGTCTTCAAGAAGCGCGAGGTTCGCTACTTCTTCTACATCGGCGGCAACGATTCCTCCGACACGGTGCGGATCGTCGCCGAGCACGCCGAGCGGGAAGGCTACGAGCTGCGGGCCATCCACATCCCGAAAACGATCGACAACGATCTGCCGATCAACGACCATTGCCCCGGCTATCCCTCGGCCGCCCGCTTCGTCGCCAGCGCGCTCGGGGGGGCCAACGCCGACAATCGCGCCTTGCTGGGCGTCTACATCGCCGTGATCATGGGCCGTCACGCCGGCTGGCTGACGGCCGCCGCCGCGCTGGCCCGCCGGCACGACGACGACGGCCCCCATCTCCTCTACCTGCCGGAGCGCCCGTTCTCCATCGACCGCTATCTGGCCGACATCGACCGCGTTTACCGGCAATACGGCCGCTGCGTGGTAGCGATTTCGGAGGGCGTCTGGGCGAGCCGGGACGGGAAGGGCAAGGCGATTCCGGTCGCGGTCGATCTGATCCGCCAAGCGGGCCGCGAGCCACAGATCGACGCCCACGGCAACGTCCAGCTATCGGGCGGCGCCTTGGCGGACGAATTGGCGGACGCCGTGCAAAAACGATTGGGCATCAAGCGGGTGCGCGCCGACACCTTCGGCTATCTGCAACGCTCGTTTCCCGGCGCGGTGTCCGACGTGGACGCCCGCGAGGCACGCGAGGTGGGCGAGAAGGCCGCGCACTACGCCTGCTGGCACGACGTGGACGGTTCGGTGGTGATCAAGCGGATCGGCGATTACGCGGTGCGGTACGAGCTGGCGGACCTGAAGGAAATCGCCGCCAAGACCCGGCACATGCCCGACGAGTTCATCGATGCCGAGGGCAACCACGTCACCGATGCCTTTCGGGCGTACCTGCGGCCGTTGCTCGGCGCCGATCTGCCCTGCCTGGAACGGTTGTGGGCGCCGGAAGCCCGGCTCGATGGCTAAAGCCCGCCGCCGTCGCTCGGCGACTCGTTTGCGGCAGAAAAGCGAGGACTGAGAGCGGTTGACCGGCGAACTCCGGCGTCTTCGCGCCGGGGTTTTCCGCTCTACCGGCGCAAGGGGTTTTCCGCTCTACCGGCGCAAGTAGGCGAGTTCCTTGGGCAGCGCGATATTGTTGCCGAAATGATCCTCGCCGTAGCCGGATTTGGCCAGCAGATCGAGGTCGCTCAATACCCGCTTATCGCCGATAAAGGCGATGGACAGCTCCGTCTGGATGTCGATCTGACCGGTCGCCTGGAGTTTCGCGATTTCCTTGGTGACCGCTTCCAGCAATATCCCCTCCTTGCCGAATTCTTCCGACAGATGGAGCGGTTGCTGGTAAATGATGATTTTGCCTTGCTCGGCCAGCTTGAGGACGAGGTCCAGGACGGTGGCCCGGATCTGGCTGTCGCTCAATTCGCCCTTCGGGAGCGGCAGGCGGCCGATTTCCGAAACCAGCCAGCGCCGCTTTTGGGCGTTGATCTTTTCGTTGGCCCGGAAAATGTCCATCGGCGACCCGGCGTCGTAGGCCTGCCCGTCCAACTGCATCACGATATCGCTGCCGTAGTGCCGCACGATGCGGGCGATCAGCGTCGATGGGCGGACGTGAAAGCCGCGATATGAGGGAACGGGCGCTTCGATCCTGCCGGTTTCGGCGTAGCGCTTGAGCAGGGTGTAGCAGAAACAGCGGCCATAGGTCAGATAGAGCCCCGCGAAAGCGATGGAATAATTCATCATCATGGCCAGCAGGGTTTTTGGCGCGATGACCGGCTTGCGGCGCAGGGTGGAATCTCCGGTGTGGACGTTGAGATGGCGCTCGTAGTAATGGACCAAATACGTGGCGATTTCCAGCAAATGGAAGACGATGCTGATATGGCCGCGCAGGGTGGGGAGATCTTCATCCAGATACTCGATTTCGGTCTCCGAGACATAGGTGTCGTAGAGTGACTGGAGACAGTGAAACCGCACTTTCAGATAGCGGAGATTGTCCTCGCTGATCGGATTCGGAAAGCAGGTCGCGTAATCCTTCGGCTCGACCTTCTCGACGATATTCAACAATTCGCTTTCGGCGGCCAGATTCAAATACGCGGATGCTAGATAAGTTACTGTTTCGTCTGAGCTTTTTATTTTTCGCGCCGAGCGGTCGTGGGGCAGCCGACCCGGCGGCAGATGTTCGAGGTAATTCTCTGCGCGGCGCTCGTCGGTCGGAATGGGCAGGCTCAGGCGATTGGCTTGCGCCAACAGCCAATTGGCCGCCGTGACCAGCACGCCGTGGGTGAGTTCCAGCGACTGGGCGGTCGCGGCGGCAAAATCGCGCTCGATGGGCAACAGTTGGTAGGAGGGCAAGGCATGGTGGATGTGGAGCAGCTCGTAGGCGACATCCGCGAACAGCTTGGTGGTGGCGACCAGCGACCGAAACCGGCACCATTGGCGGTTGTTGCGGGCTCCGTAGGTGTCCAGCAGCTCTTCGACTTGAAGGGAATGAGACAACAGATCGGCGACCAACGGTCGGGTCAACACGATCGGTTTCGGGCGCCGCACCGACAGCAAACGAGCGATCCACAGGAGCTTGCTGGCGCGTTCGGCGATGAGATCGGTGAAATCGCCATCGTCGATCAGGGCCGGACCGGTGGGATGTACCGCGCCCTCGTCCTCTACGGGGGGCATGGGGGCATCACACCGCTGATCCGGTTTCGTCGATACGCCAAAAATCGCCGCGCAAGATCGTTCACGCTCCATAAAACATCTTTCGAGATTCTTTCGAAGTGCAACGATAGCGCAGTTGGCTCGGGGCATCCAGACCGGAAGGCGATCCCGGCACGCCGATTTGCGGTACCGGCCTCGCGATCGGCAGATATTTTGATGTTATACCATCATCAACTAAGGTTTAATGGTCGATATAATGCGATCAACCGTTTGCCCGGATCGACAGGTGACTTTGTATTTAAAAATAATTATTTGATTTATATAAAACAAATTATTATCGGAGCGCGTTCGCGCGAAACTCGGGCGAACGATTGACATCCGCTAAAGATAAGCTTTAATTTTCCGAATCTGCACATGCAACGCCAGCCGGGGAAGCGCGCGGAGCATCAGCAGGGAATTTTGACAGCTTGGTCCTGGACGACCGGATCAAACCAACGACGAACACCAAAACCACATATCTTGAGGAGTAACTGATGGCACTCAAAGAAGTCGTGATTGTTAGCGCTGCCCGGACGGCGATCGGCAGGTTCATGGGCACCCTCAAGGATGTGCCGGCGCGCGAATTGGCGATAACCGCCGCCAAGGCCGCCATCGAGCGGTCCGGCGTGCCGGCTGACCAGATCGACGAGATTTGCATGGGCCAACTGTATGGCGGCATGCAGGGTTCCCTGCCCGCGCGGCAGGTGAGCATGCGGGTCGGCTTGCCGCATCGCAGCAGCGCGGTATCCGTCAACCAGAACTGCACCTCCGGCATGCGCGCGCTGGAAATCGCCTGCCACAACATCATGCTCGGCCAGACCGAGATCGGGCTGGTGGTCGGCGTCGAGAGCATGACCAACGCGCCTTACCTGCTGCCCAAGGGCCGTATGGGATACCGGATGGGGCAGGGCAACATCGAGGACAGCATGATCCACGATGGCTTGTTCGACGAACTGGTGCCTGGCCACATGGCGATGACGGCGGAAAATGTCGCGGCCAAGTACGGCATCACCCGCCAGGAATGCGACGAGCTGGCGCTGATCAGCCACACCCGCTGCACCGCCTCCACCAAGGAAGGCATTTTCAAGCGCGAGATCGTGCCCGTCGAAATGAAGTCCAAGAAAGGCTCGACCTTTTTCGACACCGACGAGAACTTCATCCCCGACGCCAGCCTGGAAAAGATGGCCAAGCTGTCGCCCGCCTTCAAGAAAGACGGCGTGGTCACCGCCGCCAACGCTTCCAGCATCAACGACGGTGCCAGCGCCGTGGTGATCATGTCCTTGGATAAGGCCAAGGCCATGGGTATCAAGCCGCTGATGAAGCTGGTCAGCATCTGCAACGCCGGTATCGATCCGGCGGTCATGGGTCTCGGTCCGGCGGTGGCGATTCCCAAGGCCCTCCAGCAGGCCGGTCTGAAGTTCGAGGACATCGATTACTGGGAAGTCAACGAAGCGTTTGCCGCCCAGTGGCTGGGCGTCGGCCGGATGCTGAAAGAGCAGGGCATGAGCCTGACGCCGGATAATTGCAACTTCAATGGGTCCGGCATCGCGTTGGGGCATCCGGTTGGTTCTACCGGTCTGCGCATCGTGGTCAGTTTGTACTACGAGATGGAGCGGCAGGGCAAGACTTTGGGCGGCGCCTCCCTGTGCGTCGGCACCGGTCCCGCCATGGCCTCGCTGTGGACCCGCGCCCACATTTAATACATTCTGCCCACGTTTGAACATATTCGGGCGGCCCTCGGGGCCGCCTTTTAAAACCCTGATTTTATATCATCATCTCCATCTCCATCCCTCATCATACCCCAATTCCCCGGTATAATCGGCCCAATTCAATTATCGGACGATACGGGAGCGCCGGGATTCATGCTGGACCCAAAACTACTGAGAAGCGAACTGGAACAGACCGCCGCCAAGCTCGCCCGGCGCGGCTATGTCTTGGACACCGAACTGGTCGGCGCCCTGGAAACGCAGCGCAAGAGCTTGCAGGTCCGCGCCCAAGAATTGCAAAACGAGCGCAACACCCGCTCCAAGACCATCGGCCGAGCCAAGGCCAGCGGACAGGATATTCAACCCCTACTAGATGAGGTCGCTTCTCTGGGCGACAAGCTCAAGCAGGCCGAAAACGATTTGGAAGTCGTGCAAGCGCAACTGCTCGCTTTGCAACTGGGCATTCCCAATCTGCCCCACGACAGCACTCCGAGCGGCAACGGCGACGCCGACAACGTCGAAATTCGGCGCTGGGGCGAGCCGCGCCGGTTCGAGTTCGAAGCGCGAGATCACGTCGATCTGGGCGCGGAGGGCGGTTTGGACTTCGAGGCAGCCACCAAGCTGACCGGCGCGCGATTCGCGGTGATCCAGGGCCAACTGGCGCGGCTGCACCGGGCGCTGACGCAGTTCATGCTCGATCTACACACCCGAGAGCACGGCTATCGCGAAGTGTACGTGCCTTATATGGTCAACGCCGACAGCTTGCGCGGCACCGGCCAACTGCCGAAATTCGAGGCCGACCTGTTCAAGCTGAGCGGCGAGTTGAGCTATTACCTGATCCCGACCGCCGAAGTTCCCGTCACCAATCTGGCGCGGGACAGCATCCTGGACAACGACCGATTGCCGCTGCGGTATGTCGCTCACACCCCTTGTTTTCGGAGCGAGGCCGGCTCTTACGGGAAGGACGTGCGCGGCATGATCCGGCAACACCAGTTCGAAAAGGTGGAACTGGTGCAAATCGTCCGGCCCGAGGATTCTTACGCGGCGCTGGACGAACTGACCGGCCACGCCGAGACGGTGTTGCAACGCCTGGAGTTGCCCTACCGGGTGGTGGCGCTTTGCACCGGCGATATCGGTTTTTCCTCGGCCAAGACCTACGATTTGGAAGTGTGGTTGCCCGGCCAGCAAAAATATCGGGAGATTTCCTCGTGCAGCAACTTCGAGGATTTCCAGGCGCGGCGAATGCAAGCCCGCTGGCGCAATCCTGCCACCGGCAAACCCGAGCTGGCCCACACGCTGAACGGTTCCGGTCTGGCGGTGGGGCGGACCCTGGTGGCGGTGATGGAGAACTATCAGGACGAGCGCGGCCGAATCCGGGTTCCCGAAGCGCTCAAACCTTATCTGGGCGGATTGGACCACATCGTTCCAGACGGGCGCTGAGCCGCCAGAACCGCAGGTTGAGCAGCACGGCGGCCGACGTCAGGCCGGCGATCAGCCCGACCCAGGGACCCGCCGGCCCGAACCCCTCGCGAACCCCCAGCAACCAGCCGAGCGGGAAAGCGATCAGCCAGTACGCCACCACCACGATCAGCATCGGTATCCGGGTATCCTTCAAGCCGCGCAACGCCCCCAGAGCGCCGACCTGCAACCCGTCGGAAATTTGAAACAGCGCGGCGAGTCGCAACAGGCCGGCCGCGACCAACGCCACCGCCGGATCGCCGGTATAGAAGCCGGCGATGGCGTGGTGTCCCGCGAAAATCAGCACCGCCATCGCCGCCATGAACAGGCCGGACAGACCGATGCCGGTCAGTCCGCTAAAGCGGGCCGCCCGCAAATCGTTGCCGCCCAAGGCGTGGCCGACCCGCACGGTGGTCGCCATGCTCAGGCCCAGCGGGATCATGAAAGTCATGGCGGCGACGTTGAGGGCGACCTGGTGGGCGGCGGCGGCGACCGCGCCGAGCGTTCCCAGCAGCAGGGCGACGGACGCGAACACGGCGGTTTCCAGAAACAGGCCGACGCCGATCGGCAAACCGAGCATCAGCAAAGGGCGCAATTTTCGCCAGCAGGGCCAATCCCAGCACCGGAACAGGCCATAAGCCCGGTAGCGCGCATCCGCGAGCAGCAAAGCGAGCATCCCCGCCAGCACCGTCCACATGCCGATGGCCGTGGCGGCGCCGCAGCCCGACGCCCCCAGCGGCGGGAAACCCCAACGGCCGAAGATCAGCGCGTAGTTGGCGGCGATGTTGACGATCAGCCCCAGCAAGCTGATCAGCAAAATAGGCCGGGTGCGAGCGATTCCCTCGCTGAACAAGCGCAGGGCCATGAACGCGAAAACCGGGAACATTCCCCACGACAGGGATCGCAAATAGTCCCCCGCGATGGGGATGATGGCCGGCTCGATGCCCAGAGCCACCAACAGCGGTTCCAGAGGGCGCAGGGCAAAGAAACAAAACAAACCTAATAGGATGGCGAGCCAAAGCGACTGCCGCACCAAGGGCGCGATCTCGGCGGTTCGACCAGCGCCGTGCAATTGAGCCACCGAGGGGCTGAGCGCCATCAGAATGCCCAGCGCGAACAGGAACAGGGTATGCCATAGCCCGGTGCCGATGGCGACGGCCGCGAGTTCGACCGGCCCGACCCGGCCCATCATGACGGTATCGAAAAAGCCCATCGCCATCTGGGCCACCTGAGCGGCCATCAGCGGGCCACCGATGCGGAGGAGGGCGGCCGCCTCGGCGCGCAAGCGAGCGACTCGGGAAGCGGGCGGCGCTGTCACGAACGAGGGTCCAGCATCGAGCGTCTGGTTTCCTCGGCGGAGGGTGATAGTATTGCGCTCCTCCCGAGAACCCTTCCTTTAGCCTCAATTGCGGAAACGTATAACGCCATGATTGTCCTTCTTGGTTCCAACGTCGCGGAGCATTCCGAGGAGTATCGGCTCACCCTCGATTACCTGTCGAGACTGCCGGGCATCGCCGCCCGCGTCCACAAAGTTCAGGGCGCCCAACAAGTGCTGACCGAAATCTATCTGATCGGCGATACCAAAACGCTGTCGGTCGAGGAGGTTGGCGCGTTGCCAGGCGTTGAGCGGGTGATTCGGGTTTCCGAAGAATACCGCATTCTGGGCCGGCACCGGGACGAGCAGCGGGTCAGCGGTTTCGAATACAACGGGGTTCCGTTCAGCCAGGACAACCTGAACGTGTTCGCCGGCCTGTGCGCCGTGGACGCCCCCGAGCATGTGGAGCTGATGCTCAAGGCGTTGCGGGATCACGGTCAGGTTTGCACCCGGATGGGCGCCTACAAACCGCGCACCAATCCCTATTCGTTCCAGGGCCACGGCAAAGCCTGTTTGCCCTACGTCTTCGAGCTGGCCGGCAAGTACGGGATCAAGGTCATCGCCATGGAAGTGACGCACGAAAGCCAAGTCGATGAAATCCACGAGTGTCTGGAGCAGACCGGCCGGCCCACCGGGGTGATGCTGCAAATCGGCACCCGCAACACCCAAAATTTCGAGCTGCTGAAGGCGGTTGGCCGCGAGCCAGAATTCCCGGTGCTGTTCAAGCGGGGTTTCGGCATCACCCTGAACGAGTCGCTCAACGCCGCCGAATATCTCGCCAGCGAGGGCAATTCCCGAGTCGTGTTCTGCTTGCGCGGCGTGAAAACCAACATGGGCGACCCTCACCGCAATCTGGTGGATTTCAGCCATGTGCCGGTGCTCAAGCGGCTGACGCGGATGCCGGTCTGCGTCGACCCCTCGCATTCGGTGGGGTCCCGCGAGCGGTCCCCGGATGGCCTGTACGATCTGATGCACGCCACGGCGCAAGGCGTCGTGTCCGGCGCCAACATGGTGCTGGTGGACTTTCATCCGGCGCCGACCAAGGCGCTGGTGGATGGTCCGCAAGCCATGCTGTTGAGCGAGTTGGGCTGGTTTTTGGAGGATGTCACGACCGCGCGGGCGTGTTACGAGAAACGCCAAAAGCTGGCGGAACAACACAGCGCGGGCCAACTCTGAGGCCAGTCCGCAAGCTAGCCACTTATATCATCATCTTTTTCTTGATCCAAATTCGCCATCAACAAATCCCGCGCCCGATTCAAACAAGCCGCCAAGTAGGCGCTTCCACCCTGATCTGGATGCAACCGCTGGATCAGCCGCCGATAGGCGGCTTGAACCTCGGCGCGGCTCGCCCCGGCCGGCAGACCGAGAATCGCGTAAGCCTCGGCTCGATCCATGCGGCTGGGCGGGTCGGTGGCGGCATCTTCCGGCCGACCGGATCGCTCGCTCTCCTCCAACCGATCACGCCATGCCGGATCAGCGTGACGATCCAAATAGGTTTCCAACACCGCGACCGATTGCGGGTCAATCCGGCAGGCGCGCCAGAGATCCAAGAGTTCCCGGAGATCCAGCTCTCGCAGCTCGCATCCGGCGAAGCGACCTTCCTGGACCACGCCAGACATAACGCCGGTCGCGTGATCGAGCGTCATCCGCAGAAAGCGGGTGACAATCGCGGACTGGCTCTGACCGGCGGTACCCGATGGAGAGACGGAAGGGGAAGGCCGAGTTTTGAGCCATCGCAGGAAGAACGACGCCAGCACGGCGAGCAGAGGGACGGCGATCTCGCCACCACCACGCAGGGTCATCAGGATCAGCAAGAGAAAGCCAACGATGCCCGCCAGCGCGAGCGGCGGCGGCCTTTGACCCCACCACGGGGAGCGACGGAGCCAGCGGACAAAAAAATAGCCCCCGAACAACAAAGCGGCTATCAGCAGCGCGCGGGCCAGCATCGGATCTCCCAAGCAATCTCACAGTTGCCGGACCAGTTGTCGGGCCAGACCTCCCCGCCGCTCACCGAGGTTTTCCAGCGCCAAGCGACCTCCCGCCGCATAGACCGCCACGGCGCGAAGCAGTTCGCGCAACTGCTGGGCGCTGCCCGCATCGAACGCGCAATAAGCGCCGCGCGTCAGGCGCGCGATTTCCCGAAAGCCCCTCGCGGCATCGGGATCGCTCCCTTCCTGAAAGACGAATACGGGCACTCCCAACAATCCCAGTTGGCCGGCCTGGTGGCAAATCGGATCGAGGGCTTCTTCCAGGCAATCGCCGATGACGACCAAGGCATTTAGCCGATGAGCCCGCGATTCGCGAACGGCGTGTTCGAGAACGCGGTGAACCTGAGTCAGTCCTCCCCGGCATTGCACGGCGGTCATGCGTCGCCGCAGCTCGGCGGTGTCGGTCAGCCAGGGCTCGGCCCCAAACTCGCCATAGCCCCGATACCAGACCAATTGCAGCGCCAACCCGCCCAACTCGGCCGCCACCGCGAACATATCGCCCTGCAACCGGCACGCTCGATCCCAAGTCGGCTGGCGGCTGGCGGTGGCGTCCAGAGCGAAAATCAGTCGGCCGCAGGGCGCCGCCGCCGGTGTCGCGGCGGCCCGACGCAAGAACTCGGCGACCTCGGCGGACGTGGACCGAGCGGGCAAACGGGGCATCGTCATGGGTTCGGATCGTCCGGCGGGGGCAGCTCATTTGCGCAAGACATAAGTGCCCGGCGCATCGCAGATCGGATACAAACCCTTGTCCGGGGCGCCCAGCGCCGGGGGCGAGACCTGATGTTCGGCGGAGTGCTTGACCAGCCACGCCTGCCAATCCGGCCACCAGGAGCCGTGCTGCTTGGGGGTGGTTGCCTGCCAGGTGTCGGGATCGATATAGCGATCCTGATCGGTGCGGCAGGCCATCTGATAGGAGCGGCGGCGATGTCCCGGCTCGCTGACGATACCCGCGTTATGGCCGCCGCTGGTCAACAGGAACGTCACCTCGTCGGCATCGGCCAGCAGATTGATCTTGTACACCGAACGCCAGGGCGCGACGTGATCCTGTTCGGTGGCCACGGTAAAAATCGGCGCGCGAATATCGGTGATGGCGATGGAGCGGCCGTCGACCTTGTAATGGCCGGTGGCCAGCTCGTTGCCGAGAAAAATGTGGCGCAAATATTCGGAGTGCATCCGATAGGGCATCCGGGTTTGATCGGCGTTCCAGGCCATCAGGTCGTTGAGGGACTGCCGTTTGCCGAGCAGGTAGTCGTGGACCAACCGCGACCAGATCAGGTCGTTGGACCGCAACAACTGAAAAGCGCCCACCATCTGGTCGGCGTCCAGATAGCCCTGATCCCACATCATGTCTTCCAGAAAGGCGACCTGGCTCTCGTTGATGAACAGCAGCAATTCGCCGGCTTCGGTAAAGTCGGTTTGCGCCGCGAACAGGGTGATGCTCTTGACGCGATTGTCGCCGTCGCGGGCCATGGCGGCGGCGGCGATGGTCAACAGCGTGCCGCCCAGGCAATAGCCGACCGTGTGGATTTTCCGCCCCGGCAGGACCGTGGAGACCGTATCCAGCGCCGTCATCACCCCTTGCTGGAGATAATCCTCCATGCCGGTATCGCGATCTTCGGCGGTGGGATTTTTCCAGGAGATCACGAACACGGTGTGCCCTTTTTCCACCAGATACTTGACCATGGAGTTGCGGGGCGACAGATCAAGAATGTAGTACTTCATGATCCAGGCCGGCACGATCAGGACCGGCTCGGCGAAGACTTGCGGCGTGGCGGGCTGGTACTGAATCAGTTCGATCAGGCTGTTGCGGAAAATCACCTTGCCGGGCGTGACCGCCACGTCGCGGCCGACCGCGAACTGGTCCGCTTCGCCATCCAAGCGTTTGCCCGCCACCGAAGTCTCCATGTCGGCCATGAAGTTGGTCCAACCGCGCACCAGATTTTGGCCGCCTTCCTCCATGGTGGCTCTCAGAATCTCGGGATTGGTCAGCGGCGAATTCGACGGCGAGAACATGTCGAGGATTTGTCGGGTCACGAACGAAACGATGGCCTCGTTCTGTTTGTTGACTCCGCGATTGCGGGTGGTAGCGTTGTACCACCATTGCTGGGTCAGCAGGAACGATTGATAAATCAGGTTGTAAGGCCATTGCTTCCAGCCCTCGCCATCGAAGCGGTGATCCTGGGGCAAGGGTTCGATACAGGGCGGCGTGTCGGGATTCTGGTTCGACTTGATGGCGTACAGCGTCAAGCGAACCATCTTGCGGACCGCTTTCTCGTTCAGCAACGCCTGCTTGCCGGGCGACAGGCCGAGGTGCATCAGCCAGTCGAGGTAGGCCATGGCCAACACCGCCGGAGAAATGCCCCCGGTGCCGCGAGCCAGGTTGGCGCTGACCATGCGATCGATGGTCTCGGGGATGTGCGTGCCTAGAAAGGTTCGCTCGAGGCCGTAGGCGCGGTGCGCCGAGGAGGTTTGGCCGGATGGGCCGCGCCAGGAACGAAGCGGGGTATCGGGGGCGGTCGCTTTCTCGGAAGCGGACGGCGTGGGCGCCGGGCTGGCCGGCGCGTCGGCCGGAGTCGTTTCGTTCGGTTTTTGCATGACTGCGCACCCCCGGATACCCGTATTGAGGAGGAGGAGTTCGCGGTGCGATCTTTGACCCCTGAACGGGGATTCAGGGCTTATCGCACACGCGCACAGTGTAGCGCAAAGAGAACAAGCGGGCTTGGCTAACTTGGCCGGACTCGGGAATTTCTTCGATCCTCTCGCGATAAGGGGTCACTTCTGTTTGCGGTGGTCGATCACCCGCACGGCCTTGCCTTCGGAGCGAGGCAGTTCGCCGGTGCGCCTGACCACGACCTTGGCGGTCACGCCGATGAAATCCTTGATGTCTTTCTGAGCTTTGTGCGCGACCCGATCCATGGCTTCCTGGCCTTGCATCACCAGGGGCGGGCTGCCTTCGACATTGACCGTCAGCAGATCGAGATTGCCTTCGCGGGAAACTTCCAACTGGTAAAACGGCGACAGCGTCTCGGTCTGCATGAGGATGGCTTCGACTTGCGAGGGGAAGACGTTGACGCCGCGAATGATCAGCATGTCGTCGGTGCGGCCGGTGACGCGCTTCATGCGGACATGGGTGCGGCCGCAGCGGCAGGGCGCGGGATCGAGCACCGACACGTCGCGGGTGCGGTATCGGAGGACGGGGAAGGCTTCCTTGGTCAACGAGGTGATGACGATCTCACCGGCCTCGCCGTAGGGGATCGGCTGGCCGGTGTTCACGTCGACCGCCTCGATCAGGAAGTGGTCCTCGAAGACGTGCAAGCCGTTTTTGGCCTCGATGCACTCGATGGCGACGCCGGGGCCGATCACCTCGGACAGGCCGTAAATGTCCACTGCGTCGATCCCGAGCCGGGATTCCAGCTCGTAGCGCATTTCCTCGGTCCAGGGCTCGGCGCCGAAAATGCCGACCTTGAGCGGCAGCTTGCGCAAGTCCACCTTCATGTCCTGAGCGGCTTCGGCGAGGTTGAGCGCGTAGGAAGGGGTGCAGGACAGGCCGGTGGGCTCGAAGTCCTGGATCAGCATGATCTGGCGCTGGGTCTGGCCGCCGGAAATCGGCGTGACCATGACTCCCAGTTCCTCGGCGCCATAATGCAATCCTAAACCACCGGTAAACAGGCCATAGCCATAAGCGTTGTGCAGGCGGTCGCCGGGACGCAGACCGGCGGCGGCCAGGCTGCGGGCCATGACGCGCGCCCAAGTCCGCACGTCGCGGCGGGTGTAGCCGACCACGGTCGGTTTGCCGGTGGTGCCGCTGGAGGCGTGGATGCGCACGACTTGGTCGGTCGGCACGGCGAACATGCCGAAGGGGTAGTTCTCGCGCAGGTTTTCCTTTTTGGTGAACGGGAGCAGCCGAACATCGGTCACGGACTGGATGTGGCGCGGTTTGACGCCGAGTTCGTCCATCGCGTCCCGGTAGTATTTGACGGTCTGGTAGCAGCGTTCGACGGTGGCGCGCAGGCGATGCAACTGGAGTTCCCGCAATTCCTCGCGGGGTAAGGTTTCCTGTTCGGTGTCGAGAATCATGGATCGCTCTCAAGTTTGCAGATGTGGTTCAAGCGCCGGTAACAGCGGCGGGAAACGTTTCGGTCAACAGATCGTAGCCCAGTTCGCGCAAGCGCCGGTCGAGGGCGTGCGGATCGCTGGCGCGGTAGCGCACCACCGCGACGCGCAGGCCGGTCTGGTCGGGGTGCAGCGGCGAGACCACGGTGGCGATGTAGCCGCCCGCGTCGTTGATCGCGGTCAACAGGCGCCCCAGTTGGCCGATGGTGTCGGGCAGATGCACGGCGATGCGGGTGGTGTCTGCCATCAGGCAGCCGGTGATGTCCAAGAAAAAATCCAGCAAATCTTCGTGGGTCAGAATGCCGACCAGCTTGCCGCCGCTTTCGACCACGGGAAGGCAGCCGATTTTTTCCTGGCGCAGGAGGCGCGCGGCTTCCTCGACCAAGGTGTCGGGCGCGCAGGTCACGACCTTGGCGCGCATGACCCGACCGGCATCGAGCTTGCCTAGCAGGTAGTTGGCTTCGCCGACCGACAGGGTGGTCACCGGGGAGGGCGAGACCCGTTCGAGATCGTGCGAGGTGACCAGCCCGACCAGCCGGCCGTCGCGCACGACCGGCAAGTGGCGGATGCGATGATCCCGCATCAGCGCGGCCAGTTGCGTGACGCGGGTGTTTTCGGCGACTTGCAGCACGTCGCGGGTCATGATCCGGTCCACGTACATGATCGACCTCCGGCGGACACAGGGAAGGATGCCGAGTTTTCCCTAGTAACCCAGGTAGGCGCGGCGGATGGCATCGTCGGCCAACAGTTCGGCCGCCGGCGCGGTTTTGGCGATGCGGCCGGTCTCCAGAATATAGCCGCGCCCGGCGATGGCGAGAGCGGCACGAGCGTTTTGCTCCACCAGCAGGACCGTTACGCCTCGGGTGTTGAGTTCGACGATCACCCGGAAAATTTCCTCGACCAGCAGCGGCGCCAGCCCCATCGAGGGTTCGTCCAGCAGCAGCAGGCGGGGCCGGCCGAGCAGGGCGCGACCGATGGCCAGCATTTGCTGTTGGCCGCCGGAAAGCGTGCCGGCCAGTTGTTGCCGGCGTTCGGCGAGAATGGGGAACAGCGCGTACACCCGTTCGGTTTCCCGCCGAACCCAATCCGGGTCGCGGTGCTGGCGGAAGGCGCCCAAGCGCAGATTATCCTCCACGCTCAGCGGCGCGAACACCATGCGGCCTTCGGGAACTTGGCAGATGCCGGCGGCGACGATGCGATGGGGCGGCCAGCGGGTGATGTCCTTGCCGGCGAAACGGACGCGGCCGCCGCTGGCGGGGTGCAAGCCGGACAAGGTGTGGAGCAGGGTGGTTTTGCCCGCACCGTTGCCGCCGACGATGGCGATCAGCTCACCCGCGTGGATGTGGAGATCGGCCCGATGAATGGCGCAGATCGGGCCGTAGTGGCTGCTCAGACCCACCACTTCCAGCAATGCTCCATCGGCGCTTGGGGGGGATCGGTCGCGGGCGGAGAGGAAATCAGACGGCATACTGAACCGCTCCTCCCAAATAAGCGGCGACGACCCGGTGATCGGCTTGAATCTCGGCCGGAGTGCCTTCGGCCAGCACGCTGCCGTAATCCAATACCAGCAGGCGGTCGGAAACGCTCATGACCAGCGGCATGTGATGCTCGACCAGCAGCACGGTGACGCCGCTGGCGCGGACGCGGGCGATCAGGTCGCGCAGAGCCAGGGATTCGGTGTCGTTGAGGCCGGCCGCCGGTTCGTCCAGCAGCAGCAGCCGAGGTTGCGTCGCCAGAGCGCGGGCGATTTCCACCCGCTTCATCAAGCCATAGGGCAGGGCGCCCGCCGGCTGTTCGCTCCGATCCGCCAGCTCGCACAATTCCAGAGCCTCGCGCGCCCACTCGCGCAGTTGCCGTTCTTCCCGCCGCACCTCGGGCAGTCGCAAGGCGGTCACCAGCAGACCGGATCGAGCGCGGAGATAGCAACCGGCCATGACGTTCTCCAACACGGTCATGTTGAAGAACAGCTGCAGGTTTTGAAAGGTCCGGGCCATGCCCTGGGCGGCGATGCGATGCGGCGGCAGGCCGAGCAGTTCGCGGCCGTCGAAGCGGACGGAACCGGCCGAGGGTTGGTAGAAGCCGCACAAGGCGTTGAACAGAGTGGTTTTGCCGGCGCCGTTGGGGCCGATCACGGCATAGATCAAGCCCGGCGCGACCTGAAAACTGACGCCGGCCAAGGCCATGACGCCGCCGAAGCTTTGTTCCAGACCCTCGACCCGGAGCAGCTTATCGGGAGGCGAGACCGGCGCGGAGGAGGGCGATTGCGGTTTCAATTACCGCCTCCACGCCGCGAATCGTGCCAGAAGTCGCCGCGCGCCCTGGCTCAAACCCACGAACAAGCCTTGCGGCATGAAGATCATCACGGCCATCAGCAAGGCGCCGTGAATCAGCATCTCGTAATCCTCGAACACCACCAGTCCCGCGTGCAGCAGGGTCAGGGCGATGGCGCCGCACGCCGCGCCGAAGGTCGAGGCCATGCCGCCGAGCACGACCATGGTGACCAGTTCCACCGAAACCATGAGGCTGAAGGAATCCGGACTGACGAATCCCTGCTGGTGGGCGAACAGGCTGCCGGCGAACGCGGCGAACAGCGCCGAGACCACGAAGACCTGGGTTTTGGCGCGACCGGTGTCGATGCCGAGCATCTGGGCGGCGAATTCGGAGCCGTGGACGGCGCGCAAGGCGCGGCCGATCCGCGAGTCGATGAGGTTGAGCGACAGCCAAATCGCGAGCAGCATGGCGGCGGCGATCACGCCGTACCAGCGCGCATCGCTATCGACCGACCAGCCCAAGAGATTCAGCGGCGGGATGCCGGCCAAACCATCCGGGCCGCCGGTCCAGCGAGTGGCCTGCACCATGATGACGTGAACGATGACGCCAAATCCCAGGGTGGCCATTGCCAAGTAATGGCCGCGCAAGCGCAAGATCGGCCGGGCCAGAGACCAGGCGATCAAACCGGCGGCCGCGAGACCTGCCGCCAGGGCCAGCAGACCCGGCCACGCGAAGCGGGTGGTGAGAATCGCGGAGGCGTAGGCGCCCACGCCAAAGAACGCGGCATGGCCCAAGGAAATCTGGCCGGCATAACCCATCAGCAGGTTGAGGCCGACCGCGAGAATGACATGGATGCCGGCGGAGATGCCGACGACCGTCACGAAATAATTGTTGGGAAACAGTATCGGCAACACGGTCACCGCCGCCGCGCAGACATAGAAACCGGCCAATCGCATGAATCAGGCCCTAACGAATGCTCCCCTCTCCCATTGGGAAGAGGGGTTGGGGGCGAGGGCTCATGTTCAGACCCGTTCCGCGACCTTGTGACCAAACAGCCCCGTCGGCTCGAAGAACAACACCATCAGCACGAAGAGGAAAGCGATGGCGTCCTTGTAGCCGGAGGAGATCAAACCGGCGCCGAGCGACTCCAGCACGCCCAGTAACAGGCCACCGGCCACCGCACCCATCGGGTTGCCGATCCCGCCGACGATGGCGGCGGAAAAACCCTTGAGTCCGAGCATGACGCCAGCCTCGTAGGAAGAGAACGTGATGGGCGCAATGAGAATGCCGGCCAAGGCGCCCAGACCGGCGGAAAGGCCATAGGCCAACCGCAGCATCACCCGGACGTTGATGCCGACCAGTTGGGCGGCGGCGCGGTTGAACGAGCAGGCCAACAACGCCTTGCCGAGCAAGGTGCGGTCGAAGAAGAGGCGAACCAGCACGACCAGCGCCACGGTGACGCCCAGCACCCAGAGGCTTTGCGGCAACAGCGTCGCTCCGCCGATGCGGATGGGCGTATCGCCGGAAAAAGCCGGTAACGAATGGAAATCCTTCCCCCACAGCAGCATCGCGATGCCGCGCAGGAAAATCGCCGCGCCGATGGTGATAATGATGGTGGCCACCACCGACGCGCCCAAGGCCGGTTCGATGGCGAACCTTTCGAGCAGCAGGCCCACCAAAACCGTGATCAGGGTGGCGACAATGGCCGCCAGCGACAAGGGCAGGCCGGCGGCCAACAGCGCGATGGCGATCATGGCCCCCAGCATCACGAACTCGCCTTGAGCGAAGTTCACCACGTCGGACGCGTTGTAGATCAGGGCAAAGCCCAGACCCACCAGCGCGTAGGTGGAGCCGACCGTGATGCCGGTGACCAGGAACTGGAGCAACTGGTCGAGCATCGCCGTGGACTATTGGACGATTTTCCAGCCGCCGTTGCGGATTTCCACCATCTTGAAGGCGTCCAGATTCAAGCCCATATGGTCTTCCGGGCTCATGTTGAAGACGCCAGCAGTGCCGATGAAACCCTTGGTTTTTTCGATCTCGTCGCGCACTGTGGCTTTGTCGGCGCCACCCGCGCGCTGGAGCGCGCCCACGGCGATGTACAAACCATCGTAGGCATGACCGCCGAAGGTGGAGACCGGGCCGTGTTTGGCCTCGTACTGTTTCTTGTAAGCGATCAGCACCGGCTTTTGGGGATCGGCGTCCGGCAGTTGCTCGGCGACCACCAAGGCGGCGGCGGGCAGACGCACGCCTTCGGCGGCGTCGCCGGCGAGGTCGATGAAGGTCTTGGAGGCGACGCCGTGGGATTGGTAGAGGGGCAGAGCAATACCCAGTTGCTTGATATTCTTGGTCACGATGGCCGGCGCTTGACCGAAACCGAAGTTGATGATCGCCTGGGCGTCCGAACCGCGGATCTTGGTCAATTGGGTGGTCATGTCGGTGTCCTTGTTGCCGTAGGACTCGTCGGCGACGATGGTGATGCCGTATTGGGGCGCCAGCTTCAAAACCTGCTCGCGGCCGGATTTGTCGAAGCCGCCGTCGCCGGTGATCAGGGCAACTTTGGTCAGGTTGCGCTTGCGCAAGTCCTCGAAGATTTTGGCGGCGGCCATGCGGTCGGTGTGGGCGGTTTTGAACACCCATTTCTTGACGGGTTCGACGATCTCGATACCGCCGGCCAGGGAGATCAGCGGAATGCCCGCTTTTTCCACTTCCGGGATGACCGCCAAGGTGTCGCCGGAGGTGGTGCCGCCGACGATCAGGTCAACTTTATCGTTTTGGATCAGACGCTTGACGAAGCTGACGGCGTCTTGGGCCTTGCCGCCGGTGTCGTAATGCACCAATTCGAGCTTCCGCCCCTTGACACCACCCTTGGCGTTGATGTCCTCAACGTACATTTGCAGTGTTTTCAGCTCGGGATCGCCCAGGAACGAGGCAGGGCCGGTCACCGTCAAAAAAGAGCCGATCTTGATCGGTTCCGCGCCATTGGCCAAGCCGCCCATTGCCAGCAGAGCCGCCGAGAGAATGCTTTTCCTAAATCCAGATTTCATTCTTATCCCCCTGTGGTTTGATGATTATCGGGCACCAAGCGCATTGCGTGCCCCATGGAACTCATGCCGCCGGTCGTTGGGAAGCCGCTTTGACATGGCCCGCCTCACGTCCCGCGTCGAATGCCTTGGCGTTGATATCCGCCAACTTGGGCTTATAGGCGCGGAAGCCTTCGACGATGCTGGTTTTGAGTATTTCGGCGGGGAAGGGCAGGTAGTCGCTGATCGCCCCCAACATGATGGTATTCACCAGCTTGGCGTTACCCAGCTCGCCGGCGATGGCGCCGGCATCGAAGGCGTGGACTTCGATGCCCGACGCCGCCAAGTCGCCGATGGGGTCGGCGGGGTAGTCGTACAGGCCGGCGGAGACCACCGGCGGCGGCAGGCGCAGGGTGTTGACCATGGCCACGCCGGTCGGACGCAGATAGGGTAGCCAGCGCAGGCTTTCGGCGGCCTCGAAACCGATCAGCAGATCGGCCTCGCCGGGTTCGATTTGCGGCGAGAAGATCTTGGGGCCGAAGCGGACATGCGAGGAGACGACACCGCCGCGCTGGGCCATGCCGGCCACTTCGGTTTTCTTGACATCGTAGCCCTGATTGAGGGCGGTGCGGGCCAGCATTTCGGCGGCGGTCATCACGCCCTGACCGCCGATGCCGACGACGAGAATGTTGGTGATGCCGTCACGCATGGGGCTGAATCCGGATGACGCGGTTTTGCGGCTGCGGCTGGACGATGGCGTCCGGCGCGCAGGTTTCGACGCACATGTGGCAGCCGGTGCAGGTGTTGGCGTCGATGCGGGCGAACACCAGTTCCTTGCTCTTGCCGCTCTTGGCGGTCACGGTCTCGCGGCGGGCGACGGAAATCGCCGGACAGCCGAGATCGATACAGTTGCCGCATCCGGTGCATTGGTCGTCGATGACCACGTAAGGTTGGAGAGACTCGAAACGGTCGGTGAGCGAGCAAGGACGGTTGGTGATGATGACCGAGGGCTCCTCCATTTTAATCTCTTCCCGCACCAGCTTGACCATGGTCGGCAGTTCGTAGGGATCGACCATGCGGATGCGTTCGGGACGGACGCCCAGCGCCTCGGCCAGCTTGGCGAAATCGACACGGGGAGCGGGCAGGCCATGCAAGTCCTGGCCAGTGCCGGGATTTTCCTGACCGCCGGTCATGCCCACCGAGCGGTTATCCAGCAGCAGCACGGTGACGTTGCCCCGGTTGTAAATCATGTTCAGCAGGCCCTGCATCCCCATGTGCAGGAAGGTGGAATCGCCGATGACCGCGACGATGCTTTTCTTCTCGTCGGATTCGCCGCGCCCCTTGTCCATGCCGTGAGCCATGCTGAGCGAGGCGCCCATACAGGTGCAGGTGTCGAGCGCGTTCCAGGGATGGCCGGCGCCGAGCGTGTAGCAGCCGATGTCGCCGACGATGTTGAGGTTGCGGATGTGGGAGAGGGCGAAATAGGGGCCGAGGTGCGGGCAGGAGGCGCACATGGTCGGCGGGCGGGGAAAAACGCCGGCTTGCGGGCGCTTCGACACTTCGTAAGGCTCGCCCAGCAGAGGTTTGATGGCCGGGCGCAGCACGCCGGGAGCCAGTTCGCCGAAACTCGGCAGGAGGTCCTTGCCGCGCGCTTCCAGGCCGGCGGCGCGAATTTCGGTTTCCAGCAGCGGTTCGGTTTCCTCGACCACGACCAAGGTATCGACCTGACCGGCGAAGGCGCGAATCTTGTCCAGCGGCGGCGGGCAACTGAAGCCGAGCTTGAGCACGGGCGCGTTGGGGAAGGTCTCGCGGACGTGCATGAAGGCGGGGCCGGAGGTGACGAAGCCGATACGCCGGTCACCGCCGGGGAAGGCGACGTTGAGGTCGGTGGTTTCGCTCAACTCCCGGAATTTCCGGTCGCGATCGTGCATCAGCGGCAGGCGCGGCTTGGCGTTGGCCGGGGTCATCACCCAACGCTGGGGATTTTTCTGGAACCCGGCGGCGCGATGCGCGATGCGTTGGCCTTCGACCGTGACCATGGCCTTGACGTGGCAGACGCGGGTGGTCATGCGGACGATGACCGGCACTTCGTACTCTTCCGAGAGGGGGAAAGCCCGCTTGACCATCTCGTAGGCTTGCTGCGAGTCGGCCGGCTCCAGGATCGGCATGTGGCCGAAGCGCCCCCAGTAGCGGGAATCCTGTTCGTTTTGGGAGGAGGACAGCCCCACGTCGTCGGCCACCACGATGACCAGCCCGCCGACGACGCCGGCCAGAGATTGGGTCATGAAGGCGTCGGACGCGACGTTCATGCCGACGTGCTTCATGGCGGCCAGGGAACGCGATCCGGCCAGCGAGGCGCCGATGGCGACTTCCACGGCGACTTTTTCGTTGACCGACCATTCCGAGTAAATGTCGGGATAAAGCGCGATGTTTTCGAGAATTTCGGTGGCGGGCGTGCCGGGATAGGCGGCGGCGACCCGGACGCCGGCTTCCCAGGCGGCGCGCGCCACGGCTTCGTTGCCGGAGAGCAGATGACGGCTTGCGGCCTGGGCTTGTACCACGGCATTCATGACGGTGCGGACCTCGTTTCCAGTGGATAGCTGGCGGCGGAGGGGACCAAGAGAAGACCTTTGAGTCCCGGTGTCGCCCATAAATAATAAGCGCAAATTATAAATTTTAGCGATTATCCCCGACTCTAATCCAGGGAATGCGCCAAAAGTTGCTATTTTGATTTGGACGCGGCCTTGCGCTCGGAACGGTTTTGCCGCTCCCGATCCAGTTCTTGTTGCAGACGTTGCTGACCCTCCAACGCCGCTTTCAGCTCGCCGCGCAGATTTTCGGCGACGCGCAGGGCTTCGAGATGATGCGCTTCGCTTTCCTGCAAATTGACTCGAAACTGTTGCAATTCGGTGGATAGGCCGCGCTGGCGCTCATCGGCGACGGCGAGGGCTTCTCGCGTTGCGGCGTGCTCGTTTTGCTGGGTTTCCAAGCGTGCTTGCCAAGCGGATTCCAAATTTTTCCATTCAATTCGATTGGTTGCGAACGCTTGGCGCTCGGCGGCCCATTCGGTGCGGCTGTGGTCGAGGATTTGCGCGAGCCGGGCTTCGTTTGCTTCTCCGCGCTGGCGCTCGGCCTCCAACCGCTGCCGGGCTTCCGCTTCTTGTCGCTTCATATCTTCCCGCGATTGTTGGAGCAGGGTTTCCAGTTGCGCGACCCGCGCTTCGGTTTCGGCGCGGATTTGAGCGACGGTTGCGACGGCGTCCCGAACGCGCTGTTCCGCTGACTGGATGGCGGCTTCGGCGGCGGCGCGGCGTTCCTGTTCCACCAGCAAGCGATCGGTCAGTTTGCGAGTGGAAACCTGGGCCGCTTCGAGCTGAAGACGAAGATCGTTCGCGGCGGTTTGCGCCTTTTGAAGCTCCGAAACGGCAACGTCTCGCGCTTGTTCGGCGGCGGCCACCGCTTGCGTGGCGGCGATTCTTTGCTCCTCGAAGGCCGCCTCAGCGTTTTGCACGGCGATTTTCCAGAACGCCTCCAAGGCGGCCATGACCGCTTCCGGGACGGTCGGCGGCAACACGATCTTCGGCGTTTCGGCCAGTTGTTGTTGCCAGCTTTTCAGGTGCTCGCTGATGGTGGTATTGCTGCCGGTGCCGAGCAGTTCGCGCACGCGCTGGATGGTGGGATTCAATCCGCGACCGAGCAGGGATTCGGCGGCGTCTCGAACGTCTTCGAAGCTGATTCCGGTACGAGCCATGGCTTGGAAAACCCGTGATTGATTATTGAAAAGGCCTGCGATGATAGCATAAAAATAATTACATGATATGTATTTTACAGATAAAATTTGCCGTTAAATTCAAGATTATCCCCATAATCATGAATTATGATAATACCCCTCAACCCCTACAATCCGCCCATAATCCGGGAACTTGCCGATGCGCATCATAGCCTCGTTGCTCAGCATAATGGATCACACACTTCACTTATAGCACCCGCCAAAAATATGACAACTATTTGATATTTATATAAATAACCTATCATTCGCATTTCAGGGCCACCTCATTTCTAACAAACATCCCTTGACAATAGACTGACCGGTCTATAGAGATGACTGATGAATTCCACTACCGATGATCTTCCCGGCACCCGCGACCGCTTGATTGCGGCTATGTTGGGCTTGTTGCAACGGCGCGGCTTGCATGGCGTCGGGCTGAGCGACGTGTTAGCGCAGGCGCACGCCCCCAAGGGAGTGCTGTATCACCACTTCCCCGGCGGCAAGATGGAGTTGGCGGTCGCCGCCATCCAGGCAGCCGTGGCCTACATCACCGTGACGTTTGATCGCTTGCAAACCACCCACGTTGACCCCGGTCAGGTGCTCCGCGCCTGGCTGGATCACGCACAGAAGCAACTAGAGCAAAGCGCCTTTGAACGGGGTTGCCCGCTGGCTACCGTAGCGTTGGAGTCCACTGCCGATGACTATGCCCTGCGGCAGGCCCTGGCCCAGGGATTTGGCGAGATCCGGGAACGGTTGGCGCGGTTGCTATCGCAGGCCAGCGTGCCCCCGGTCAGGGCGGCGCAACTCTCGATGTTGATGGTGGCAACTTACGAAGGGGCTTTGATCCAGGCGCGCGTCGCCGGCAGCGTGCAGCCCATCAAAGACATCGCCGAGATGCTCGTGGAGTGGGTTCGCTTTGAAATCAAACCAAAAGATTAGGAAAGATCAAGTATGAAAATCGAAAAGACCGCCTGCATCCTGTGTTCGCGCAACTGCGGGCTGGTGGTGGAGCTTGAAGATGGCCGGTTCACCCGCATTCGCGGCGATGAAGACCACCCCGTTTCCAAAGGCTATCTTTGTCAGAAAGCCGCGCGTCTCGATTACTATCAGAATCACGCCGACCGCCTGCAACACCCACTCAAGCATCAGCCCGACGGCAGTTTCACCCCGATCAGTTGGGACGAGGCGTTGACCGAGATCGCTTCGCGTTTGCTAGCCATCCGCAAGCAGCACGGCGGCGACGCCTTCGCCTTCGTGGGCGGCGGCGGTCAGGGCAACCATCTGGGCGGCGCTTACAGCCGCCAGTTGCTCGCCGCGATGAAGAGCCGCTATGCCTACAACGCGCTGGGGCAAGAAAAAACCGGGGATTTCTGGGTCAACGGGCGCTTGTTCGGCAGCCAGACCTGCCACACCACCGAAGATGTCGAGCACGCCGATTACATGCTTTTTATCGGTTGCAATCCCTACCAGTCGCACGGCATTCCCAATGCGCGCGACACTCTGCGCGACCTGAAGAAGGATCCTCAGCGCACAATGGTAGTGATTGACCCCCGCCGTTCCGAGACCGCCAAACAGGCCGATATCCATCTCCAGCTCAAGCCCGGGACCGACGCCTACCTGATGTCCGCGCTGCTGGCGATTATCGTGCGCGAGGGCCTGCACGACCGCGCCTTCCTCGCCAAGCACTGCACCGGCTTCGAGGAAGTGGAAAAGCAACTGCTGGCGATCCCCGTGGCGGAATACGCGCAGCGCGCCGACGTGCCGCTGGCCGAGGTGGAACGGGTGGCGTGTGGCTTCGCCACCGCCCGCCGCGCCTGCGTGCGGATTGATCTGGGCATCCAGCACACCCTGCACACCACGCTCAACGGCTATCTGGAAAAGCTGTTGTATCTGGTGACCGGCCATTTCGGGCGCCAAGGCGGCAACAACCTCCATGCGTATCTATTGCCGCTGCTGGGCCACACCGACGAGAGAAAAAAGCGGAAAGGCAAGGCGCTCAAGCGGACCGCGCATCACCAGATGCATCCGATTGCCGGTATCTATCCGCCCAACATCCTGCCTGACGAAATCCTCCATCCGGGCGAAGACCGGGTGCGCGCGGTATTCGTAGACAGCGCCAATCCGCTCCTGACCTATGCCGATACGTCAGCCTACGAACGCGCGTTCCAGTCTCTGGAGTTGCTGGTAGTCGTAGACGTGGCGATGACCGAAACCGCCCGCCTGGCCCACTATGTCCTCCCCGCAGCCTCGCAATTCGAGAAATGGGAAACGACGGGCTTCAATCTGGAGTTCCCGGACAACTTCTTCCACCTGCGCCATCCCTTGTTCGCGCCTCTGGGCGAGTCACTACCCGAACCGGAAATCTACACGCGGCTGCTGGAGAAGATGGGAGTCATGCCGCACTTATCACCGCTGGCGTGGGTCGCCCGGCTGGAGCCGAACCTTTCAGCGCATCTCGCCTACCTGGGCGCGTTAGCGGCCACGCTGGCCAGCCATAAGGCGTGGATTCCGTATGCCGCCTCGCTGATCTATCGCACCCTGGGGCCGACCTTGCCTGATGGCGCGGCGGCGGCCCCGCTCCTGCCGCTGGCCGTGCAGTACGCTACGCAGCACTACGCCGCTGTGAAACGCGCCGGGCATGAGGGCAATCGCCTGACGCTGGGCAGCACCCTGTTCCACGCTATTCTCGCCGGGCGCTCCGGCATCATGCTCAGCCGGCATGAATTCGCCGACACCTGGTCCCTGGCCAAGCATCAGGATGGCCGCATCCACCTGGCGGTTCCCGAAATGCTAGACGAGTTGCGCGCACTGCCGACTGAATCGCCGCCCGGCGTGGACTATCCTTTCGTGCTGATGGCCGGCGAACGGCGCAGCTACAACGCGAACCAGATTTTCCGCGATCCAGCCTGGCGCAAGGTGGACAAGGACGGTGCTCTGCGCATACACCCGGACGATGCGAAAGAGCTGGAACTATCCAACGGCGAATGCGCTATCTGCCAATCCGCGCGAGGCGAAATCCCGGTCGTGATCGACGTGGACGACACCGTGCGCCGGGGCATGGTCACCCTACCCCATGGTTATGGTCTGCGGTACAAAAACAGCGCGTCCTTGGGTCCGGCCGTCAACCGGCTGACCGCCAGCGGCCATTGCGATCCCTTCACGAAGACGCCTTTCCACAAATTCGTGCCGGTCCACATTCGGAAAACGGCGGCCGGTGCCGCCTGAGTGCAAGCGGAAATCCAGCCTGTCCCGGCGGAAGGCTGGATTCACCGCGCTCCATCCCCACATACCTATCCAGTAAAAGCCAAGATCGACATTACCCCTCCTACCTCGGGCGCTTCCAGATAGCAGAACACGTTTTGCTTGAGCGTATTGGCGTTCAGGCGCAGCACCGCCCGGCATGTGTGTTTTAATGCTGGCAAAATCCACGCGCCAGCAAACCAATAGTTGAAACATACCCCATGAGCGTTGCGCCGCTACCCCCAATCGTTCTCCATCGGGACGAAGAGAACCCCTCCCCTTCGTCTCTCGCCCCTCCCCTACCCCTGGAACGCCTGTGCCTGCCCGACGAGCTGGACGGCCGCGCCGGCCACAACCGCGCCGGCCCGGACGTGGCCTGCCGACTGGCCGCCGGCAACGACCTGGAAGCCGTGCAAGCGTGGCTGGCCGAGTTCCCCGACTCCCCGCAAACCCTGCGCAACTACCGCAAGGAAGCCGAGCGCCTGCTGCTGTGGGCGCTGTTGGAGCGCGGTAAACCCCTGTCCAGCCTGACCCGCGAGGACTGCATTCTCTACGAAACCTTCCTGGCCGACCCCCAACCCCGCGACCGCTGGTGCGGGCAAAAGGCGCCCCGCTTCAGCCCCCGCTGGCGACCGTTTCTCGGCCCGCTCGGTCCCTCCAGTCGCAAAGTCGCCATGTTGATCGTCAACTCCCTGTTCGGCTACTTGGTCAAGGCCGGCTACCTCGCTGGCAACCCGCTGGCGCTGGCCCGCCGCCGGGGGCGCGGCCATCAACCCATGCGCCAGGTGGAGCGCTTTCTCGAACACGACCAATGGCAAGCTCTGCTGGCTGCGGTCGATGAATTGCCCCGCGACAGCGAGCGCGACCGCCAGCACCACGCCCGCGCCAAATATCTGACCGCACTGCTCTACCTGCTCGGCCCACGGGTCAGCGAAGTCGCCGGCCACGCCATGAGCAGTTTCATCCAGGTTCGCGGGCGCTGGTGGTGGCGCGTGATCGGCAAAGGCCGCAAGGAAGCCCAAGTGCCCGTCAACCAGGACATGCTGCAAGCCCTGCGCGACTACCGGCGCTTCTACGGCCTGCCGCCCCTGCCCGCGCCGGACGAGACCAGCCCGCTGGTGTTCAACCTCAAGGGAACCGGCGGCATCGGCGATAACATGATCTACCGCGTCGTCAAAGACTTGGTGGCGAAAGCGGCCGCCCGGCTGGAAGCGGACGACCCCCACCAGGCCGACAAGCTGCGCCGCGCCTCCACCCACTGGTTCCGCCACACCAGCATCACCCATCAGGCTGACGCCGGCATCGACATCCAGTTCCTCCAGCGCAACGCCCGCCACGCCCGCATCGACACCACCGGCCTTTATTTGCACGCCGAGGAAAAGGAATGGCACGAAACCATGGAACGCCATCGCCTCAAGGATTAAACTTCCGCCGCTTCGAGTCCGGCGGGCTTATCCGGCGGAGGGTTAGGTCCGCAACGATAGTTTTCGACCGAAAGCCGAAATTGTAGAGTCCGAGACCGAGGCCGCTGCGTCGTGGCTGTTGCGCGAACGGTCATGGGGTCGGTAGTATGCATTTCGCCATTTTTCGGGATTTTTTCGGTCTTCGGCCCAGCCAGTGGCCCGGAGAACCGGCCGGGCAAGGAGGCCATCAGCTTGCCGTTATTTGAGGAATGATCATGAGTGTGACCCGCCTGCCTGCCTCCGAAGGACTCTACGACCCGCGCAACGAGCACGATTCCTGCGGTATCGGATTTGTCGTCGATATCAAGAACCGCAAAAGTCACCAGCCCGTCCATCAAGGTCTGGAAATCCTGGCCAACCTCAGCCACCGTGGCGCGGTGGGCGCCGATCCGCTGGCCGGCGACGGCGCCGGCATCCTGGTGCAAATTCCCGACGGCTTCCTGCGCGCCGAATGCGCCGATCTGGGCGTCGAACTGCCTGCCCCCGGCGATTATGCGGTCGGCATGATTTTCCTGCCGCGCGATCCCGACGCCCGCGCCCAAAGCGAGGCCGCGCTGGAAGCGTGCATGGCCGCCGAAGGCCAAACGGTGCTGGGCTGGCGCGATGTCCCGACCGACAACTCCTGTCTGGGCTTCAGCGTTCGTCCCACCGAGCCGGTGATCCGCCAGATTTTCATCCGGCGCGGCGCCAACTGTCTCGATGGTGACGCCTTCGAGCGCAAGCTGTTCGTCACCCGCAAGCAAACCCATCACACCATTTGGAACCGCGACCTGCCCGGACGCCAACAGTTCTACGTCGCGTCGCTGTCCTCGCGCACCCTTGTCTACAAAGGCATGATCCTGGCCCGCAACCTCGGCGTCTACTATCCCGATTTGCGCGACGCCCGCCTGGAATCGGCGCTGGCGCTGGTTCACCAGCGGTTTTCCACCAACACCTTCCCGTCCTGGGCGCTGGCGCACCCGTTCCGCTATCTCTGCCACAACGGCGAAATCAACACCCTGCGCGGCAACATCAACTGGATGCTGGCCCGCCGCCACAACATGAAATCCGACCGGCTCGGCGCCGATCTGGACAAGCTCTGGCCGCTGATCGGCGATGGCGCTTCCGACTCCGCCACTTTCGACAACGCCCTCGAGCTGCTGGTCGCGGGCGGCTATTCGCTGCCCCACGCCATGATGCTGATGGTGCCGGAAGCGTGGGCCGACAACTCCTTGATGGACCCCAAGCGCCGCGCTTTTTACGAGTATCACGCGGCCCTGATGGAGCCGTGGGATGGGCCGGCCGCCATCGCCTTCACCGATGGCCGGCAGATCGGCGCCACCCTCGACCGGAACGGCCTGCGCCCGGCCCGCTATCTGGTCACCGACGACGATCTGGTGATCATGGCCTCGGAGATGGGCGTGCTGCCGGTCCCGGAGGAAAAAATCGTCAAAAAGTGGCGGTTGCAGCCCGGCAAGATGTTGCTGATCGATCTGGAGCAAGGCCGCATCATCGACGACGACGAGATCAAGGACCAACTGGCTTCCGCCTACCCCTACCAGGCTTGGCTGGACGCCACCCAGATCCACCTTCAGGACCTGCCGGCCGAGGTCGGCCCGATGGCCCCCGATCCGCGCACCCTGTTGCGCCGCCAGCAGGCGTTCGGGTACAGCCAGGAAGATATCCGCGCCTTCCTGACCCCGATGGCCGTCAGCGGCGAGGACCCGATCGGTTCCATGGGCCGCGACATTCCGCCCGCCGTGCTGTCCGGCCGGCCCAAGCTGCTGTACGACTATTTCAAGCAAAAGTTCGCCCAGGTCACCAACCCGCCGATCGACCCGATCCGCGAGGAACTGGTGATGTCGCTGGTCTCGTTCGTCGGGCCCCGGCCCAATCTCCTGGATCTCGGTAGCGGCGGATCTCACAAGCGGCTCGAAGTCAAGCGACCGATCCTCGACAACGTGGATTTGGAGCGCATTCGCCGCATCGAATATCACGTCGATAAGGCGTTCCGCACCAAAACCCTCAGCATCTGCTACGCGATGGAGCGCGGCGCCGGCGGCATGGCCCGAGCTTTGGAGGACCTCTGCCGCGAGGCCGCCGATGTGGTGCGGCGGGGCAATAACATTATCATCCTCTCCGACCGTGGCATGGACGCCGACCATATCGCCATCCCCGCCCTGCTCGCCACCGCCGCCGTTCACCATCACTTAATTCGCGCCGGCTTGCGCACCGAAGTCGGGTTGGTGGTGGAAACCGGCGAGGCCAAGCGGGTCCACGACTTCTGCCTGTTGGCGGGCTACGGCGCCGAGGCCATCAATCCGTATTTGGCCTTCGATACCCTGTCCTCCATGCTCCCCAGCTTGCAGCAGAAACTGTCCGAAACCGAAGCGCACGAGCATTACACCAAGGCCATTGCCAAGGGTATCCTGAAGGTCATGTCCAAAATGGGCATCTCCACCTATCAGTCCTACTGTGGCGCCCAGATTTTCGAGGCCGTGGGTCTGGCCAGCGAGTTTGTCGATCATTACTTCACCGGCACCCAGGGGGTGATCGAAGGCGTCGATTTGGCGGAAATCGCCCAAGAAACCGTTCGCCGCCATCATTTGGCTTTCGGCGACGCCCCGCTTTACCGCAACGCCTTGGACGTGGGCGGCGAACTGGCTTTCCGCATTCGCGGCGAGGAGCACGCCTGGACGCCGGAAACCGTTTCCTTGCTCCAACACGCGGTCCGCACCGGCGATTACCGGCAGTTCAAGCAATACAGCCAGACCATGAACGACCAGCGCGACCACTTGCGCAACTTGCGCGGCCTGTTCGAGTTCCGCTTCGCCAGTCAGCCCTTGCCCTTGGACGAGGTCGAGCCCGCCAGCGAAGTCGTCAAGCGATTGGCCACCGGCGCGATGTCGTTCGGCTCGATCTCTTGGGAGGCGCACACCACCTTGGCCATCGCCATGAACCGGCTCGGCGCGAAGTCCAACACCGGGGAGGGCGGCGAAGACCCGGCCCGCTACGCCCCGCTGGACAACGGCGATTCCATCCGCTCGGCGATCAAGCAGGTGGCTTCCGGCCGCTTCGGCGTCACCGCAGAATACCTCGTCAACGCCGACGCGCTCCAAATCAAGATGGCGCAAGGGGCCAAACCCGGCGAAGGCGGGCAATTGCCGGGCCACAAGGTCAACGACTGGATCGCCAGGGTTCGCCATTCCACGCCCGGCGTCGGCCTGATCTCGCCCCCGCCGCACCACGACATCTACTCCATCGAGGATTTGGCCCAACTGATCTTCGACCTGAAAAACGCCAACCCCCGAGCGGATATCAGCGTCAAGCTGGTTTCCGAGATCGGCGTCGGCACGGTCGCCGCCGGCGTCTCCAAGGCCAAGGCCGACGTCGTGCTGATCTCCGGCCACGACGGCGGCACCGGCGCGGCTCCGCTGACCTCGCTCAAGCACGCCGGCGGACCGTGGGAACTCGGCCTGGCCGAGACCCAGCAGACGCTGCTGCTGAACGGACTGCGGGACCGGATCGTGGTGCAGGTCGACGGCCAGCTGAAGACCGGTCGCGATGTGGTGATCGGCGCCCTGCTGGGTGCGGAGGAGTTCGGCTTCGCGACCGCCCCGCTGGTGGTCTCCGGCTGCATCATGATGCGGGTCTGCCACCTGGACACCTGCCCGGTGGGCGTCGCCACCCAGAACCAGGAGCTGCGGGCGAAGTTCTCCGGCAAGCCGGAGTTCGTGGTCAACTTCTTCGAGTTCATCGCCGAGGAGGTACGCGAGCACCTGGCCGCGCTGGGCTTCCGGTCGATCGCGGAGGCCGTGGGGCACTCCGAGGTGCTGGACAGCACCGATGCGCGCCGGCACTGGAAGGCCCACGGCCTGGACCTGGCGCCCGTCCTGTACACCCCCGAGCTGGCCGAAGGTGAGTCGCGGCTCAACACCACAAAGCAGGACCACGGCCTCGAGGCGGCCCTGGATCAAGAGCTGATCCGGATCTGCCGGCCCGCGCTGGAGTCGGGCGAGCCGGTCCGGGCCTCCTTGCCGGTGCGGAACGTGCACCGGACCCTGGGAACCATCCTCGGCCACGAGGTGACCAAGGCGACCCGCGGTGAGGGACTGCCGGACGGCACGATCGACATCACTTTGGTCGGTTCGGCCGGGCAGAGCTTCGGCGCCTTCCTGCCGGCGGGGATCACACTGCGGCTGGAAGGGGACAGCAACGACTACCTGGCGAAGGGATTGTCGGGTGGCCGGATCGTCGTCCGCCCCGACCGGGACGCCGGCTTCGTCGCCGAGGCCAACATCATCGCCGGCAATGGGATCGGCTACGGCGCGACGTCGGGAGCGCT
>RRZU010414203.1_pt1 | contig 35440 bp, 53 predicted proteins | sample 2165561 | NCBI WGS metagenome assembly RRZU01 (sample SAMN10456909, study PRJNA506462) | wastewater metagenome | isolation source: wastewater sludge | place: USA: Moscow, Idaho | reverse complement strand
TGCGGAGGGTCCGGACCCCGTCAAACATCCGGAGCTGGTCGACCAGGCGGCCATGGCCGCCATCATCGAGTCGGCCGTGGCGATCGGAGTCATCAGCGACCCGGAGACGTTCTTGCCGCGCGAGCGACCGGCGATCCGCGCGTTGGAAGCAACCAAGCTGATGTTCCGGGCGATCCACCCTGACAAGGAGCAGTTGCGGATGGCGTCGTTCGGGCAGATGCTGCTCAACACGATCGACGCCGCCGACCGGGCCGATCTGGACGAGAGCGTGCCGGAGGGGCAGCGGCTCGACAAGCTGCTGGGCGCCTATGCGTCGCTCAAAGAGCAGCTCAACCGCACCGAGCAAGCTCTGGAGAAGTTCGCCGGCGACTCGCCGGTTACGGCGCTACAGCTGGCGGAGGAGAACGCGGTACTCAAGCGGACCGTGCAGCACTGGAAGGCCAACCACGACCACCAGGTCGACAAGGCTCGCGTCTTCTTGGAGCGGCAAGACCTACCGCTGGAGCGGGTCAACGCCTATCGGAAGATGCAGATCATGGAGCAGCAGGCGTTGCTCGGGAAGCTCACGCTGACCCGCATCGCCCAGTGGAGCTCGCATCCGGCCGAGCTGAACGACGTCCCGCAGCGTCAGCGGGCGTTCTATCAGACGATGGCCAAGACCGCGGTCGCCACGATGGCCGTGACCGACACGCCGCTGATGCTGGAGATGCAGCGGCTGGAGGAATGGATCGACAAGCTCCACAACGGGATGGAGATCAACTGCATGTTCTGCGGCACCACGCTGGGCCGCCGAGACGAGGAGGTCGACGAGACGCGTCGCGAGGCGATCAAGCGTCACGGGATGTACTGCCCCAAGCATCCGCTCGCCGCGCTGCGCAAGGCCTTTCAGCAGTTCGTGTTGGAGATCGAGTGTTTCGACAACAAGCACAACAGCGCGCTGATTGCGGCCGCCAAGAAACTCTTAGGAGTAGACGATGACCGCACACCGACGACGCCATAAGTCGCGGATCAAGCTGGGAACCATCCCGGACGACCCGCGGCTGATTCACGGCGACGTGACGCCGGAGGAGTACGCGGCCTTCTGGGGCCATGACGGCGGCGGCACGTTGCATGCGTTCGAGGAGCGGGGCGACGGCGCCCTGTTCTACAACGTCAGCAGCGGCAACAACGCCCACCAGCCGGAGTTCTTGCGGAAGTTCATCCCGGCGATCGAGCGGCTGCTCAAGTATCGTCGCTCGACGGTGGCGATGCACCCGAGCGATCCGGTGACGGAGTCCGTTCAGCGACAGCAGTTGCACGACGTCGAAGACCTGGAGTGCTTGCTGGCGACGTACCAGAAGCGACTCACCGATCTGGTGGCGGTGACGGTCAAGAACGATCCGGCCGCGATCGCCCGCCGCTCGGCGACGCAGGAGAAGAAAGCGCAGCAGCTGACCAAGGCCCAGAAGGCGTTGCTCGGCTGGGAGACGTTCGAGGAAGAGCTGCAGAAAGCTCGGGCCGAGGTGGCCAAGCACGGGCCCGAGTTGAACTACGCCGGCACGGGGCGCTCCGTGCTGGATGCGTTGCCGGATTGGATCAAGGAGTGCCCGGCCGTGCACAGTTTGCCGCCGGCCTCGCTGGCCAACGGCAACTCGGATCGGCTGTGGATCGCGGCGCTGAAGCGGGGTTACAACCTCAAAGTCGCTCTGCAGGCGGCTTTGGACACGGCCCTGCTGACCCGCAAGACAGTCCCCAACACAAAGCGTATATTGGCACGACGGGAGGGGAAACGTGGCTCTGAAACGTAAAGCGACCGGGATCGTCAAGGTGCGAGTGTACAACTACGGCACCGCGGAGAAGCCTCGCGAGTCCGAGGCCTATGAGACGGACCACGCCTCGAACATCTCCGGATTCTCGACGATCTTGTCGGGACTCGGGATACTAGGGAAGTGGGACGCTAAGCGCTGTGCGTTGCGCGACGGCGACCAGTTGCAGGTCACCGTGGAAGTTCTGCCGCGAAAGAAACGGAAGGCAAAGGCATGACCGATAAAGACGTGATCAACGTGATGCGGGTCTATCTGGCGTTGCCGGAGATTGCCGCCGTATCCCCGCGTCGCGACGCGGAGAACGCGGCGGCCCGCGCGGAGCACATTCACTGGATGTGCTTGGAGACGATCGAGCTGGTTCGCCAAGGGCGAATCGAGAAGGCGATGCGGTGGCTGGGCTTCGTCCAGGGCGTGCTCTGGTGGGCCGGTATCCGCAGCGTGGAGCAGATGAAGCAAGACAACATTATGGCGGAGGCGGGCTATGCGTAGACGCGATTGGTTGAAGTCGGTGGCGGCCGCCGTCGGCGTCGCCCTGACCGGAGGAGTTAGTCTGGCGGCCGAGCGGATCGGCAAGCCGTGGCCGCAGCTGATGCCGCAGCTGCCCGTCGAGCCGAAGCCGCAGATGCTCGTGTTGGACTCGATGGGCAGCTATCTGCGGGACGCCACGCCGGAAGAGCACGCGGCCTGGCTGCGGATGCGGCCGGAGGTGGAGGAGTATCTGCGGACGCGACCGGCGTTGACCGAAGGGGAGTACGACGCGTTGCGGATCGGCCGCTGGCGGTCGGAGCAGCCGTCGGCGCAGAACATCCCCAAGACCGACGTGAAGCTCACGCCGGTGGAGACGTTGGAGAAGCTGGAGCAGTTCGCACCGTTGCTGAGCGAGCACAGCCGCGCGAGGCTGCGGGCTCATAAGCGACTGCTGTATGCCGATCCGCCGTGGCTCACGACGGCGTTCGGCGGTTACCGGAGACGTCCGCAAAAGTAATTCGCTTACCGGTCATTGAAAGGCAGACTCATGTCCCAGCAAAACATAGACCCAACCGTAGCGAACTTCTGGGAGCGAGTCTCCCTCAAAGGCGCTCCGGCCCATAAGTATGTCGTTGTTTGGAATTACGCGACGCCCGGCGAGGAGCAGCAGGTTGTGCTGGCGTCGTTGCACGGCGGCCAACCGCGGCTGGCGAAGGTCTCGGAAATCGTGTACGAAACGGAGGAGGACGCCGATCCTGATCTGTTGGCGAAACCTTTGTTGCAGCTGCTCAATATGACGAGCATGGGCGGCCAAGGATCGCTCCGGCTGACGGGGAGCAGGCCCGACGGGCAGGAGGCGATCATCTGGGCCAAGCATGGCAACGGCGACCGGGCTAAGTTGTATTCGTGGCCGACGCCGAAGAAGCCGTACGGCAGCGATATCGAGGCGATCAAGCAGTTTCTTTTCCGGTGGATGGGTTATGAGTTCGGACCGTGCAAAGAAGCCCAACCGGATCAAGCTCAGCCCGAAGCAGTACGAGATCCTGCTCCGACTGCGTGACGAGCCCGGCTCCGATCTGGTGTACGAGAAGAACGCCGGCTGGTGGTGCGGGTTTCAACGCTTGGCCGCCGGCACGGCGTGGAGTTTGATTCGGCTGTTGTTCGTGAAACGGGAGTCGATCCCGAACCTCACGTACCAAACCTACGCCCTGACCGATGCCGGGCGGAGGTTTCTGAAACGCAAGAAGCCTTACAGGGATGAGTTCGGGAAAGCGCATTGGACGTACCGCGAGTTATTGGAGGAGGTCGAACGTCAACGTAATGAAAGGGACCGAGATGAAGATTCAACTGGCCGGCACCGACTGCGTCGCCGCCGACTGTCCGCATCAAAGACGGTGCGCTCAGCACACGTCCGCCGGCGACCATCGTAGCGAGGGCGGTCCGACGCCCGACCTGCTGGTCGAGAACGGCAAGATTTATTGTCAGCAGACGCTGCGGACCGACTTGCATGGCTACGCCTCGCAGCGTCCGGACGGGCGGTTGGTCGTCCGCGGGCCAGACGGCGAGTTCGAGCAGCTGCTGCACGGCGATCTCGGGGCCTTGCGGGAGCTGTTGCAGCAGTATGAAGCCCGTCCCGGACGGGCGCTGCAGCAGCAGCTGTTGCGGGAGACGGAGGCCTTGGAACGGCGACCGCTGCCGCCGGCCGACGAAGCGTCGTTGCAGCGGTTGGCGCGGGCGGCGGTTAGTCTGGCGCGCGATCCGGCCGAGGGGATGGCGACGTTGGACGCTTTGCATCTGCAACCGACGCGGGACGGCAAGCAGACCTGGCACGCCATGGTCCACGGGCATCCCGAGCTGACCAAGCGGGCCGAGCTGCAGCTGATCGTGACGGCGTTCGACGAGCAACAGATGTTGCTGACGACGCCCGAGCGGACCTATAAGGTGGAGTCGATCTACCCGGAGGAGGACGTGCTCGAACTGCTGGACTTGTTGCAAGAGACGGTCCGCGCCGGCGGGCAGGCTCCGGACTTAATCCCCGCGACGGCGGGAATTCCTGACGACGGCGAGGACGGATGACTCGACTCCGCGCGTTTCTGTTGACGTTTGCCGGCTGGGCCGCCTCCTACGTGCTGCTGGAGATGGTGGCCGAGATCCGTGCCGCCGCTTACTGGTCGGCGGTCGGCTACGCCTTGGTGACGCTCGTGGTGTTTTTTCTAGGCACCACGTTGTTGTCGCAACAGGGGACGCTGGTGGGGCAAGAGAAGACCCTCCAGCGGCTGAACGCGGAAAATCATAAGCTCTGGGAGGAGGCTAGGCAGCACAAGGCGATTACGGATAATCTAGTCGCATTCGGGGTGCGGGCTCTGGCGTCGGCGACGCAAGAACCGCAGACCGAGGAATCGCAAGCCGGGGTCCGGCGTGCGTTGGAGGAGATCGCTCGGGGCCACCTTGTTCCGATCCCCATTCCGCCCCTGCAGCATGAGATCGGGCCACCGAGCGCCGGTACCGCGCGGGCTACTGCGCCGCGGAGTCGCCGTAAATCGAACCGAAAGAAGAAAGGCGTCGTCGATATGGAACGACCGACCCGAAAACTTTCGCGGAGACCTGACGATGACGACGCTGCAGAAGAACGACCTGCCGGAACTGATTGATTGGACGGGAGTGCTGGCGGCGCCGCGGTACGCCGGCGGGCACTCGGAGGTGATGGAGGCGATCTTCGGGGACAACGCCGAGATCGTCGCCCAGTGGTCGGACAACGACTATCAGGGTAACGTGGCTTACGCGTATCGGTTCAAGGACGGCTCGCTAGCGTTCATGACCGATTCGTACGGCTCCTGCAGCGGCTGCGATGCTTGGGATGGTGCGAACGATGCCAACGCTCGTAGCATGATCGAGAGCCTGGTCGGTTCCAGCCGGCTGTTCCCGTCGATCGTGGAGGCGCTGGCGTGGCTGCAAGGCCCGCCGGACGAGGCCGCGGACTATCACTTCCAGTATTGTACGAACCTGATCGAGGCGTTGATGCCGTTGAAAGCGGAGCACGACCGGATCGCAGCAATGCAGATCGCAGGTCGCTTGACCCGCTCGCCGCGGCAGCTGGATCGACGCAAGAAGTCTTAGGGCAGGATGCCCGTAACCCGAGTCAAGGATGACGCTCATGAGAAGTTGGATTTGCGCTCTCGTGTTGTGCTACGGAAACTGGGCGGCCGCGGCCGTCACGTATCCCACGTTCCAAGCGATCGCCAAGCACCCGGTCGGCGGCGGTAAATTTATGCTCGTGATTCCCGGCTACGTCGGGTTTCCGGTGTACGTGGACGCCGCCGACCAGGTTGTCGAACCGCCTGCCGAGACTTCAGCTCAGCCGACGAACTGGCTGCGTCTCTCGGACGGTCGTGTCGTATATGCTCCGCAGACCTTGCCGAGCCCGTTTCGGATCAATCCGCAGCCGGCGTTCATCGTCGTGCCGATGCCGCTGCGAACCGGAAGGGACGGCCCACCCCGCTACGGTCCCTAATGCCCCCAATCAGTTTGCCGGAACAGCTGCAGGATTCGCGCTGGCTCTCCCAGCCGTGGCTGCAGAAGCTCGGGGAGAATGATCGACTATGGCTGCTCAAGGAGCAGCAAGAAGCGACGTGTGCGTCGCCGTGGATGCCGCCGCCCATCGGCTTGGTCGGCGGCACCATCTTTTTGAACCGGCTCACCGACAACTATTTTGCCGGTGTGCAGAAGTGGTACGTGGACGCCTACGGCTCCGGACTGGACGGCGTGCCGCTGCTCCGTCCGCAGTGTACGTGGGAAGAGTTGCAGGCCCGCCCGGACCCGGAGGCCTCGGATCTGCAGGTGTTGGCGGTCGCCGTAGCACGCCTCACGATGCGAGTGCAGGCCCTGGAGCGAGGCGCCGGCCGTCTGGGAGTCTCCATTCCGGCGACGCATCTGCCGCCGCCGGACGAGCTGTCGTGGCCCACTAATCGCTTGGCGCGCCGCCGGGAGGTCGCCGAATGAACTGGCAAGGCGGCTGGCGGCTCAACCATCACTACGCGCCCGGCGATGTCGTGTTGTACGAGAAGCAACTCTACTGCTGTACGCGCACGATCGGCCACGGGGCGCCGCCACCGTCCGATGCCGACGATTGGATTCGGTTGAGCGGCAACGACGGCGACGCGGGCCCGTACGGCTCGCCAGGTCCGCCCGGGATGCCGGGCAGCACCGGCCCCGTCGGCCGGGAGGGGCGTCCCGGCGAAGATGGGCGGACGCCGGAGCCGATGGATTTAGGGTTGCCGCCGCAGATCGCGGCGGCGCTCCGCCTGCTGGAGATGTTGGAACGTGCGCAGCGCGGCGGTGCGAGCATCGTTGATCCGATGCTTAGCGGCGCCGTCGACGTGTTGCGGCAAAATCGGCTCCGCCGCGCCGCCGAGGAGGTAGTGGCAAACTTCATGGTTCAACCGCTGCGTCGCAGGGCGTAGCTTGGAGGCTTTATGTGGCAGGCTTTGAGGAAGCTCTGGCAACGTGCCGAGCAAGGTGAGCGGGTCGCCGTCGAGCGCCCGGCAGGAGTGTCGCGACGCGACTTCCTGCGGCAGATGGGCGTCACGAGCGTGACGGTGGCCGTGGGCGGCATGGCGGGCTCGTTGTGGCAGCCGGAGCGGAAGCTGCTGATTCGCGATCCGTGGATGGATCAGGAGATGTTGAAGCAGGCGGCCTTATCGGCCAAGCACTCCGGCGGAGTCGTCGGCAGCATCGGCGCCTGGGAGGACCTCACGCCGCGGCTGACGCTGGGGCTGCAGCCGGAGATCGCGGCGGCCGAGGCGGCGGGGGCTCACGCCTACGAGACTTTCTCGCAGCGGGCCTACCAAATGCTCTACGGGCAAGGCAAGCAGATGCTCAATTACCTCGCCGGGCGGGAATCGCCGGAGGTGCTCGACCGGATGGATGTGACGCTGGTGAGCGAGTTTATCAAGCGGGAGCCGCGGTTGCAGAAGCCGGTGCCCGAGATCGAGTTCATGACGACCGTGAATGCGGATGCGATCTTCGAGCGTTACATCGCACTGGGGCGTAAGGCGGACGAGCAGTCGCCGGAGCAGCCGTTGTCGCAGACCCAAAAATCCGCTAGGGTGATCGCCGGGCTGATCGCCGAAAACGGCCGACAGGATCAACCGGAAGCGTTGCCCAACCTGGCGGTGGACCGCGATACGATGTACAAGTTCGTGGGGCGTGCTCACGAGCTGCACTACGGCGTCAAACCGACGCCGCAAGGATAGTTAGATGCTGAACCTGCTCCGCAAACTGTGGCACTCCGCGACCGGACCCGTCGCGCCGATTCGTCGGCCGACGGGGATGAGTCGTCGTTGCTTTTTGCGGAGCATGGGCGTTACGACCGCCACCGTCGCCTTGGGCGGCATGAGCGGTTCGCTGTGGCAGCCGGAGCGGAAGCTCCAGTTGGCGACGGGACCCCGACCGCTCGGCCAGCCGCGCTGGATCGGCAAGTCGTTCATCCTCGAAGACACGGTCATGCACGTTCCTCGGGAATCGTACATGCTGGAGTTCTTCGCCGAGGAGCTGCCGGGCCAGGCGGTCCTCGATACGAAGGCCCTGAACGAAGCGTTGTTCGAGCAGTTGGCGATGACTCCGCCCAGCCAAGCGGCGGTCGACGCCGTCAACGGCTTCACCCGCATGAAGATGCAGGAAGACGGCTTCCTGCGTAAGATGCTGCCGCCGCCGTATCCCGGGCAACCGGTGATGTCGTCGCCGCGCGTAGCTCTAGAAATCTTTGAAAAGCAGCAGGCTGCCTATCAGCAGCGGATGTTGCAAGAGGTCCTGCCGAAGTTGTTGGAACCAATCGCCAAGGAGCACGGATGGGAAGTCCCACAGATCGCATTCGCAAAGAAAAACTCCTTGGTCTCGGCTCAGGCGTAAAAGACGCTCGCGATACGATGGCCCAGGCTGAAGCGTTGATGGGTCGGCTCAACAAGCTGGTCGATCGTTGCGAGGCCTTGCTGGACGGCGGCATCGAGATCGCCATGGGCCCCGGCCCGAAAGTCACCATTCGTCCGGCCCCGAAGCCGACGTTGTTGAAAGCCCGTCCGCTCAAGCGGCGGTCCTAGTCTTTACCCGAGCGACGCTGCCGCACCGTCGCTCGGGTTTTCTTTTGCGCGGTCGTCATGAAGGAGCGTGCTATGAGTCCGTACCGTGTTTTGTCGGCATTGTGTTTGTGCGTCGGGTCGCTGTCGTTGGCGATGGCGGCCCCGCCGGCGGCTCCGCAAGATCCGTTGCAGCCGGTCGTTGCTCCGACACCCGTCGTCGAGACGGCGCCGACCATCGACCCGGCCGTCGCCGTCCCCGGCGAAGACCCGCGGCTGGCGGTCCCGCCGCGACCGACGTTCGCTCCGGGCGGTATCCCGGTGACCGTGTTTGACATGCCCGCGGCCGAGCGGCAGGCCGTTATCACCGAGCACGCCGGGCGCCATGTGCGGCGCGTCTGCGGGCCGCGCTTGTTTCGCCGTTTGTTGCGCCGCTGCCGCTAAATAAGCGACGGCGTCGAGGCAGAATACATGGACGTCTCAACCCCGACTTTTCTTAGGAGAGAGTGATGAAGAGGTTCCTGCTCGCAGTTGCGTTGTTGTTCGCTGTCGGCCTGTACGCCGTCGCCGAACTCCCTTCGTCCGTGTTGTCCCACGCGGTCGCCCAAAGCACCTATTCGGGCGGCAGCTCCGATTCGAGCTACTCGGGCGGGTCCTCTTCCAGCGACTATTCCGGCGGCAGCAGCTCCAGCAGCTACTCCGGCGGGTCGAGCGATTATTCCGGCGGCAGCAGTTCGAGCAGCTACTCGGGCGGCTCGTCCGACAGCTCGTACTCGGGCGGCAGCCCCAGCTATTCCGGCGGCTCGACCGATTCGAGTTCCGGCGGCGGCTGGAGTTTCAGCTGGGGCGACGATGACGATGACGATGACTCGTCGGTCAGTACGCCGCGTCAGCCGTCCCGCCCGCGGACGCCGGAGGAGCAAGCCGAGTTTGAGCGGCAGAGCGCCGCGGCGCTTAAAGCGTTCGGCTGGATTTTCCTCATCATGGTTGTGGTCGTAGTGATCTTGGGTGTGCTAGGTATCTTTTCTGACAGGAGGTAGCCGTGGGAAGTTTGAAAGATCATGCCCGGCGGATTTTCGGCGAACACTCGCCGGAGGTCGTGCCGGATGTTGCGGAGAAGTTGTTCAACCCGCTGGGCCTGTCCGTAGGCTCGGCGATTAAGCTCGCCGTCGCCGACTTTGTCGGTCGCGAGCTGGTGGTGCAGGAGCTGTTGGAATACGACTACGGGGCCGGACAAGAAGAGTCGGCCTACATCGTGTCCGACGGCGTCAAGACGCACCGGCTGTGGCTGGCCAAGGTCGCCGGCCGCTTTCGGGCGGTGGTGATGACCCTGCACGACGAGCTCGAAGAGAACGCGGGCATCCGCTCGGCGGTCAACGACCGCGGCGGCAAGTTCGTGATCACGACGGCCGGCGTGAAGGAGCAGTTCGAGCGGCTCAACGCCGGTCGTATCTCGCGCAAGGCGGAAGTCTCGCACATGGCCGATCGCAACGGCGACGGCGAGATTCGTCCGGAGGAGACCCAACGCTACGTCGTCGAGGTCTGGGATTATTCCCGCGACGCCACCCGCGTCGAGTTTCTGTTCGTGGAACGCGGTACGTTCGGCGTCAGCCAAACGCCCCGGTTCCGGTTGTGGCGGGGGACGGCAATCCCGCCGGAGAAGATCGAGATCGCTTAGTCCGCGTCCGTCCGTAGTTTGACTCGTCCGTGTTCCGAACCAAGGTCCCTCCAGGAGAGTGCGTCATGCCTCTATTCGGTTTATTTTTCGTCGACTGGTCCACGCTGTTCGTGCTGGGCCTGTTGATCTTCACCGGTCTGTACTTTTTCAACAAGAAGGCCACGATCGGCTTCGGGCGCTGGTTCAACGCCAACCTCGGCGAGGCCCTCCGCAACGTCGCCGATACGTCGCCGATCGCGCAGCTCAATCAAGCCGTAGCCAACGCGACGGCCAAGATCGAGAGCGGTAAGAAAGGCGCCGCCGGTCTCGGGGCGTTGAAGCGGCAGTTGGAGGCCAGCATCAGGTTTTACAACTCCGAGGAAACTCGGCTGATGGAGCTGTTGCAGGCGACCAAGGACAACGGCGATCCGCATAACACGCGGCGCGGTTACGCCGAGCAGCTGGCCGCCAACCGGTCCGAGAAGGCCGCAACCGAGGCCCAGCTGACCAGCATCCGGCAGCAGTACGACGATTTCATCGCCGACATCCGCGAGGGGGATCAGACGATCCGCGAAGCCGAACAGCAGGCCCGCTTGCTGAAGGCCAAGCTCTCGATGTCGGAAAGCAAAAAGGCCGCCGCCGAGTTCGCGCGGAGCTTCGACCCGACCGCCGCTACCGGCGAACTGGCCGAATCCGTGCGACGCGTCGAGCAGCAGATCAACGAGAATGAGGCGACCGTCGAGGTCGGTCAGCTCGGCGGCGAGCAGCGGCGCGGCGAACGCAAGGATCGTCAGGCGTTGCGGGCGGCCGCAGCCGACAAGATTCTGGCGGAGCTCGATTCGCAGTCGCCGCAGCAAGTGTAACAAGCCGGCGCGAGAGCGTCGGACGGACGGCCGGTCGGAGTGCTTCAGGGCGCTCCGACCGGTTTTTTTTTGTCCCGTGTAATGGAGTTCGTTCTCTCATTTCCTCCCCAAGGATAGTCCCATGAATTACGCAGACGTCATCATGCAATTCTTCTATGAAATGGCTCCCGTTGTCAGCGTACCGCAAGCCGTGCAGTTCGAGGCGGTCTCCTCCGCCGTGTTCGGCACCAAGCAGCGGCGGTTCGGCCCGATGCCCAGCCCCGAAACCCAGGTCGCCGTCCGCGACGTGCTCCGCACGACCGAGACGGCTTTGTTTTATCTCCCGTGGGGCTGCAGCAAGCTCCACGAGGGGGTCGGCTTGGACCTGCTGGAGTTCACCGCCCTCAAGCAGCTGCGCTGTCTCAGCGAAGAGCTGTTGCGGTTCGGCAAGCAGAGCACGTTCGTGTTCCGCGTCGAGGACCTGGCCGATCGCTGGTTGTTCGGCGACGCACGGCTGCCGGCGATCGAGCAGTACGCGACCCAGTTCCAGCAACTGGTCCGCGTGATGCTGCCGAACGCCAAAGTCGAATTGGAGAGCTACTTCACCACGTATGCGGCGTTCAGCGGTCACGCGGCCGCGTACGCTCCGGTGTTCTATCGCTATCTAACCGGTGCGGGCGATTCTGCCGGGCTACGAGAGCTGGGCTGGCTCGGCGACGTGTCGGAAGAACAACGGGCCCACTACCGCGAGATGTACTCGCTGTTCTATCCCGGCAAGGACCCGAATCGACTGCTGGCGAACTACTTCGCCGGCGTGTTGGCGCGCGTCGCGCTCAAGGCTACGGCCCAGCCGACGACGCCGCACATCCAGTTGGCGTTCGCACCACCGGTGCCGGGCGATCCGACGAAGCGCGTGCAGCTGCACTACCGGACGATGCCGGAGCGGTACACGCATACGCATCGGGCGCCGTGGAACGCTCGCGGTTACGTGCAGATCGGCGAAGACAATCGTTGCACGCCCAAGATCATGGGCTTCAACGAGCAGTTGGAACTGACCCCGCAGACCATCCGGTTCGGCGACGTGGAGCTTGAAGCGCCGTACGTGCTGATCTGAGGGTTATGTGTTAGAACGGGGCGGCGAGTTATAGGCCGTCGCCCCGTTCTCCCTAATACGAGGTGTCCTCTTGGACCAATTTCTGTTGTTTGCTTTGGGTGGTCTGCTGGCCTTGTTGGTCGTGCTCCCGGCGATCCGCGGCATGGCGCGGCTGTGGCACGAGGGCTACAACTTGACGCCGGTGGCGTTGCAAGACAAGCCGCCGGCGTCGCAGCCGTGGGCGCCGTACGTCTCGGAACGTCCGGGCGTGCCTAATCCGCGGGTGATTAGTCACAGCCAGACGATGGAGCGGGACTTCGGCGAGAACGAGCCGACGTTCGGGCCGGGAGCGATGGTCTATCTGGACGCCAACGGCAACTTCACGACGCGGCCGCAAGGTAATCGGCTGGCCGGCGTGGCCGCGGGCGTCGCCGTCTCCCGGGGTCTGGTGGCGGTCGGCAGCTTCGAGCTGGAGCAGGTTTGGCCCGCAGATTTGGGGCCTTTGCCTCACACCGGCGACTTGGTCGGGGCGCCGTTCATGCCGGACGGCGTGCAAGGTCGCGTGACCCGTGTCCGTTCGAGCGACGGTATTTTTTACGTGGCCTACGTCCCGACGCCGCTGTTGTCGCCGTCCGCCGTCGAAACGGAGCAGCTCCTGGCACGCCGTTCGCTGCAAGGTGGAGTGGGTGCCGAAGGCGCGCCCGGGATGCCGGGTGACGTCGGGGTAAGCGTCTACGCGTCGGGCGGCTCGGGTGGTGACGGAGCGATGTTCTTCTTCCGCGATGCGTTGATAGACGCGCTGGGATCGCCGCGAGCGGAGCCGACGCCGCCCGAACCAAAACCGGACGAAGGCGTGTCTGTAGAGCGGCCGAAGCGGACTTTGGCGCGCAAGCCCTTATAATTCGCTTACCGGTCATTGAATCTTTGGAGGACTGAACATGTTATCCGCAGACGGTCGCCCGCTGCGGGCGGGCCAAACGATCTACGTCGCCGACCACGGTCGCGTCGTGGAGCACGTCATCGCCCGCTTCGCAGGCGAACACAGCATCTTTTTCGAGCAGCCCGAAATGGGCGGCGCCGTGGGTTGTCGCAACGACGTTGCGTACGTGTTCCACGCAGCGGCCGAGTGCGCTTTGGATTTGGTCTCGGCCTAACCGGGCTGACCGACCAACGACCATGTTCGCCGAAGACACCGGCGACGTGCGGCCCGATCCGTACGTCCAATGCGAGCTGAAGAAAGACAACCGTACCCAGATCGCCTGGATACCGGAGAAGTTCGCTACGCCCGGGCAGGTGCTCCGCGTCAAGGATCGCGGTACGTGGGAAGACGGCTGGCTCGTGGCCCACACGTTCCAGCGCGTAGAGCGTCCGCTCAATCTGGAGCGGACGCGGCGGGTTTTCGCCAAAAAGCTCAAGTAGGCGTCTGAGACTCTCTCGACGTCGTTCCACCATTTCGGAGAAATGCCATGACCTCGTTATCGGCTGCGCGGGTGCACGAAATTATGCGGGACTGTCTGTTTCACGACGACGAGCCGAAGACGCCGCGGATCGAAGTGCAGGCCGTCACGACGTCGTTCGGGTTCCACCCGGAGCGGCTGGCCAAGCACAAGCCGGAGATTTTGCAAATGCTCCACGACCTGCCGGAGCCGTTTCAGGAGACAAGCAGCAGCGGCGGCGGTTCGTTTCTGCAAGCCTGCGAAGATCGCGAAGGCAACCAGTGGGCCGAGCATGCCACGATGGAGCTGCTGTTTGCGATGGGCTTGGCGATCGGCCGCGTGATGTCGCTGTTTCCGCGACCCATGTGGCAGGTGCTGCCGGGCGGCGTGCCGGTGTACGTCGTGCGTGCCGAGGAGAAGTTCGACCCGATGGTGAAACACGTTCCGAGCGGCTATGATGCCGCTCAAACCCCAGGAGATCCGAACCATGTTACGAAGGGATTGGTTGAAGAGGCTGGCGGCGGCGATCCCGGCCTCGGTGTTGGCGAAGACCTCGCTCTTCGCAAGTCCGACGACCCCCGCCGCGATCCCGACTTCGGGATCGGTGATTACACCGAGCTCGAACGAGAGCGCAATACCAACGAAGGCTCTTAGTCCGACCGCGGCGGAGGGCGATAAGCTCTTGCAGTATGCGCCCGAGGAGTTGGTCGGCGGCGAGCCGGTGCCGTCGCATGCCGTCGTCCTCGACAGGCTGCTCGGCGGCGACGAAGCGACGGCGTATGCTGACGACGGTAGCAGCAAGTTGTCGGACGACGCCTACTTCCTGACGGCCAAGCAGCGCGAGGTGCTGCCCAACCTGTTTCGGCAACGCACGTTTCGCGGCAACTCCTACGGCCTGCGCTGGTTGCACCGGCTGTCGCCGGAACGCGTGAAGCCGGTGGCATCGCTGCGGTCGCGCGTGCTGGGTCGCGAAGCCCGCGAGCATACGCTGCGGGTCGGCGATCTCGTGCTCACGCGGCAAGCGTTGGTGCGGGAAGACTGGTTCAAGGCCCGGGCCTCCCTGGCCGCCGACGCCCGGCGGTTTCTCGATGCCTACGGCTTCGGCCTTTACAGCTGGCAGCTCAGTCGTCGCGACATCGACACGATCGTGCAGTCGCTGCTCAACACGCCGCGGACGGCCGAAGACACGCGGGACTATCTGACGACGGTGGTGCCGGGCGCCTACTGGCATCTGGCGAAGACCGAGCAGCTGATCGGGCAGCGTCGGCAGCAGACGGAGCCGATAGAGCCCTGGCAGCACGAGCTCGGCAGGCCCGGCTGGTTCCGATACCACTCCGGTCGTCCGGAGTTCTTGCGGATCGCCAACGTGATTCTGCGCAGCCCGCCGGGTTGGACCAAGAGCCGGATTTACACGCTGGCGGGTCCCGCGCTGCGGCTGTGGTTGAAGGAGGCGGCACGGCACGACCCGCAGCTCGATCTGAGCTGGTCGCCCGCCGAGGTGTCGCTGTGGCGAGATCTTGCGGAACGGATGGTCGTTTGCCCGGCCATGTATAACGTCTGGCCCTCGCAGTAGGACGGCTAAATGAAAGGGGCTTCTCGCGGCATAATACGTGGGAAGCCCCTTAACTTTTGAGGCGTCCATGCCGAAGCAACGCGACTGTCCTTATTGTCTCGGCACCGGCGTAGAGCCGGTGCTGCTCGTCTGTCTCAATTGCCGCGGAGAAAAGCACGTCTGCGTGCTCTGCGGCAAGCGAGCGGTCGAATGCGAATGCGTCGTCCCGGAGTATTGCAGTCAGTGCGGCAAGCTCGTCTACGCTTGCCGTTGCGTCCACCGCACCTAGTTTCGTTTTAAGGAGAATCTCGTGCCCGAAGCCACGCAAGAGTCGCTACTGTTCCCGGAAGCCAAGACCCCGGAAGAGGTCGCTTTCCTCGTGTCGCAAGGCAACTTCGCCGCGTTCCGTATCGCGATGCGGATGCTCACGGCGGTGGTGACCAACGCCCCGCGGTTCGTCAAAATGCTGGGCATCGAGCTGACGCTCGATCCCTGCAAGCGCCTCATGACCGATTTGGTGCAGCGAGGCTACCAAGGCGAATCGCTCGTCCAGCTGCTGTCCGGCCGTGCGCAGCGGGCGCCGGTGTACCTGGTGACGTTCCTCTCGGCGGTGAAGCAGGGCTACCTGACCGAGGAGCAGCTGCAGAAGTTGCTGAACGAGCCGACCGACTGGGAGCGGGCCCACGAAGATCTGGAGCTGCTGGCGACCGACAAGAAAGCCAAGAGGTCCGGCGACGGTTGCGGCGACGACGATTGCCCGATCCACGGCAAGAGCGGGCGAGAAGCCATGCCGACGTCGGTCCGTAGCATCCTCGACAGAATCTTCGGCGACGTCGAAGTCGTCGACCTGTCGTCCGCGTCCCGACCGACTCGTACCGACGGCCCCGAGCTGGCCGGCGGCGTGCGGAGCGGTCCGAAAGAGAACCCGGCCTAACGGCCCACCCGTTGTTCAAGCGAAACCGCACCGGTGCGAAGTTTACCTTCGTACTTCCCGGTCCGCGTCCGGCGTCGCTCTAACGGGCGGCGTCGGACTTGCTCTGCCCTACGCCCAGCTTGCCACGGCAATCATGGGTACCGTTTGCTTCACTCCCGTCGACGTTCTACCGGGCGTCGGCGGGCCTGTTCGATGTTTCGTCTAGCATTGCCGCGCGTTGCAAACCCGCGTCATGCGAGGCGTCGGCCGCAGCCGTTCTAACGGGCGTCTGCGGCATTGCTCCGTGTGCTCGCTATGCTGCGCTATGCCGGCTCCGGCGTTCTGATTCGTAGCGCATCGCTTCCGGCGTCGTTCTAACGGGCGGCGTCGGACCTGTTCTAAGCACACCCGAGCTTATCTGCCTGGTTTGCGGTTGCGCTTGGTGTGCGTCCGGCGGCGTCCTACCGGGCGTCGTCGGACTTGTTCACAGCAGCTCTCGGTTGCTTATGTGTAGCGGTGCTCCCTACGCCAGCTCCCGTCGGCGTTCTACCGGGCGTCGGCGGGCTTGTTCACTGCCCGGAAATGTGCTCGTCGTGAAGCAAAGACAACTGTGATGATCCTCACCATGTCTTTGCCATCCCAGCTCTCGGCGTCGTCCTACCGGGCGGCGTCGGGCCTGTTCATTGCGGCGCCGCGTTTACCGGCCCGTAGCGGTTTGCTTGGCAAACCCTGGGCCCGTTCGTCGAGACATCGGCGGGCGGGCATTGCTCGGAGCGTCACAGCGTTGCGCGTTGCATTGAACGCTCGTGCCCCTCGTAGGCTCGTCGGCGGCTACCGCTGTCGGCGAGCACTGCTCGTTTCTAAGCTGGGTTTAGCAAGGCTCTCCGCAGTCTGTTATCCAGCCTCTAGCCTCGCCACCCGGGTTGTGCCGGGAGCGGGGATTGCTCGATCGGAAGTTTTCCCAGCCGAAGTATGCCGCCCCGGGGCATACTCACTTCCGGCGTCGCTCTTACCGGCGGCGTCGGACTTGCTCTTCGCATCGTGGAGAGTCGCTGTGCCATGCACGGTCAACTCCTCCGAGTTGCTGCGGCGTCGTCGTCTTACCGCGGCGGCGTCGATTGTTCTGAGTTGGAGCTAGTTTCTGCGGAGATCGTGCCAGGCGAAGTTTGGCAATCCCTGGGCCCCGAAAGTTCACCCGGGTTTACGACCGGGCGGGGCACTGGTCAAAGCTAGGTTAAGACAACACTCGCTTAGCGGCGGTGCCTAGCCTTAGCCCGTCGTCGTCTTACCGCGGCGCCGGGTCCTGCTCGATGCGAAAGAACGTCTTCCGCACCGTTGCATCGTACGGCACGGCTATACGATGCCTCTACCCGTCGTCGTCTTACCGCGGCGCCGGGTCCTGCTCGATGCTAGTTGAGGGATAGCTAACCTCGCTCGCGCGGCGCGGTGCTTTGCACCTCGACGTTGTCGCCCCGATAGTTTACCCGGGTTTACGGCCGGGCGGGGTATTGCTCGTGGCAAGTCTAAGACAACACATGCTTCGCGTTGTTGCCTTTACTCTGCTCGACGTCGTCGGCTGACCCTGGCGACGCCGCTTGTTCGCTGTGTCGTTTTCTCCCCATGTTTCCTTCGTAGGAGATAGTCTGATGGTTGCTGTTACGAAAGCCAAACCGACGAACCGCATCACCAACGCCAACGGGGCCGATCTCCCCGTCGTCGATGCACCCTCGTCCAAGAAGAAGGCCGAGAAGAACGGCCATGCGGAGCTGGGTCAGCTGGTGATCCCGCGCGTGGAGTTCCAGTGGGCCCGCATCGAAATCATCGGCGACTCGCCGTTGATCGTGAACCGCTTCCGCGAATCCGCGTTGGCCAACATGGAGGAGGCCCAGCAGGGCGCCGCCAAGCAGAAGAAGCCGCCCCGCGAACCGGAGCTGGAGTTCTTCGAGAGCAACCACATCTGCAAGGGCTTCAACGACCCGAAGCGGATGAAGGACTGCTTGTTCGGCTTCCCGGCGATCGGCATCAAGAAGGCCATTGCCAACGCCGCCTACCGCTTCGGCGGCGCCAAGAACATCGTCTCGGTGGCGAGCGTGTTGTTCATCAGCGGCCCGTACTCCGGCCTGGTGCCGATCTACGGCGTCGGTAACAAGAAGAAGGGCCAGCCGCCCGCCGCCATGCCGCACATGCGGCGTGATCCGGTGGTCTTGGCCAACGGCAGCGCGAGCATCGCCTACCGTCCCGAGTACAGCCCGTGGAAGATGGAGCTCGACATCCGCTACTGGCCCAGCGTACTCTCGCTCGAATCGCTGGTGAACGGCCTGGCCTTGGCCGGGCAGCTCGTCGGCATCGGCGCCTGGCGCGTCGAGAACAAGGGCGACAAGGGCATGTTCCGGTTGGGCGAAGTGCGGCAATTGCCGAAGGACTTCGTCCCCGAACAGCACGTCGCCGTCGCGTAACGTAACCAGGGGCGGGCGGCGGTCATGGGGCCGCCGCCCGTTCCGTCATCAGGAGAGTCGCCGTGGCCGCCAAGTTCGCCGTACGGGCCGGAGCGCCCTTTCGCCAAAAAGACGCCGACGTGATCGCCCCGGAGATTCTCCGGCTGGCGCAAAACCGCGGCGACGGGATTACCAAGGAGGAGCTGCTCGAAGCGGCCCGCCCGCCTCGTAGTCGTCTGCATCGTTACTTCGACTGGGATGACAAGAAAGCCGCGGAGAAGTGGCGGCTCAAGCAAGCCGGCTCCATGCTGCGGGCCTTCGAGGTCATCTACACCGTCAACCGTGAAGAGCGGCGGGTGAACATCGTCGAGTACATCGTACATCGGGAGGAGCCCGAACCGGTCGCCGTCGGAGCCGACGACGAACCGGAAGTCCGTCCGCAGCGGCGGGGCCGGGAAGCCCCTCGTTCGCATCTGCGTCGCAGCTACGTGCCGATCACGGAAGTGCTCAGCGACGCAGAACTTTCCCAACAGCTGGTGCAGCGCGCCCGTCGCGAGCTGCAGACCTTCCGTAACAAGTACGAACGCATCCGCGACTACGTGGACTTTCGGACGAAGTTCGGGCGGGCCTTCGCTCAAATCTGCGAGCTGATCCCGCTGACTCAGGACGAGTAACCCGTTTCCGCATCGTGGTCCCGAGGAGTTTTTGCAACATGGCCAACAAGGTCAAATGGATCAAAGATCCGCAGCTCGAAGCCTTTCTCAAAGAGCGAGGCGTGAAGTTCACGATCAAGTCGGTGTCGCTGAAGGACACCCTGGTCAACGAAGGGCTGAAAAACAACGCCCGCCTGGAGAAGCCGCTCGACGACGACACGGTGACCGACTACGGCATGGCGATGGAGCAGGGCAAGCCGTTCCCGATGCCGGCCGTCCATCACCGCCGGAACGGGTACTTCCCGCTCTCCGGCAATCACCGCGTCGCGGCCGCCGACCTGGTCGGAGATCGCACGTACGACGCCTATCAGATCGACACCGACGACGCGTTGGTGCTCGACGACATCATCCGGGTCGCCAACCGGTGGCACGGGCGGCGGCAGTCTCGCGAGGAGGCGTTGCGGCACGCCCATTCGCAGATGACGCAGTTCTCGCTGACGGCCGGCCAAGCCGCCGAGAAGTTCGGCATTCCGGAGAAGTCGCTGCAGCGGTTCATCCGTGCCGATAAGATCGCGGTCAAGCTGCAGCTGCTCGGGGTGACCCAGGCGGCCCGCTTCGCCTCCGGCCCGTTGCTCAAGCTCGGGCAACTGGAGCATAGCGATACCGTGCTGCGCGAGTCCGCCAAGGTCTCGTTGAAGTACGATCTCGGCGCCGGCGAAATCGACAAGCTCGTCGAGGAGGTGAAGGACGCGCCGAACGAGGAGTCCAAGAAGCTCGCCGCGATCGGCCGGTTCGCCAGTAAGATCGACGCCAAGCGGCGGGCCGGCGGCGACGAGCGGAAGCAGCGGCCGCTCAAGACGCGGTTCACCAGCAGCCTGCGTGCGCTGCTGAAGCTGCTGCGGAAGACGAATCCGACGACCTGGGGCCAGGTCCAGGTGACCGGCGCCGCCGACCAGGCCGAGCTGAAGGAGGAGGCCGACGAGTTGATTGCCTACCTCAAGCAGCTGATGGGAGGTCCGCGTGTTAGTGCTGAACGACGTAAGAGAGCGTCTTAGCGCCGATACGTCGTTCACCTACCTGCAAGTGTTCGAGGCGTTGGCGCCGTTGATTACCCCCGAAGAGGCTTTGCAGCGTTATCGCCGCAAGTCGCTTCGCGGGGATCAGCGGGTGGCGATCGCCAACGTCGACCAGGCGATGCTCTCCGGACGTCGCGACATCATCAACCAGGCGCTACGCACGGCCAAAGAGGCTAAGGTGCTGGGGGTTACGGGTCGCGGCGACCAGCGACGCTACAAGCTGCTGCGGACCCGCGTCGAGCGGCACGCCAGCGGCATTCAGATCGAGGACCTCCGAGCTTGGCTCAAGAAGCAGCCGCAGACGCTGGAGGACCTGGTAGCCAAGGCGCTGGAGGTGGCCGACTATCAAGGCGTGTTGGAGTCGCACGACGCTCAGCAGCTGGCCGTCGCGGACAACGGCGAACGCTACCGCGCCGCCGTGCGGAGCCGCGTCCTGCGGCTGCTGCGCGACCTGCGTAAGCAAGGCGTGTTGAGGGAGGAGAAGGTCCCGGCTAGGGTGGAGTTCGGTTTGCGAAAGTACCCCCAGGGAAAGGAGCCGCCGACATGAGTCTGACGCATCTCATCGGAGAGCTGCACCGGCTGGAAGAGCAGCATACGGCGCTGCGCGAGCAGCTCATTCAGGAGTTGGAGGCGGAGTTGCGTAAGCAGCCGGAGATCGCCGGGGTTACGCGGCTCAGCGACAGCCCGCGGGCGTTCGTGATCAATTCCGCGAGTCTGAAAACAGGCGGCGCCCGCAGCTGGTTGCCGGCCACCTATGATTCCAAGACGCAATACGAAGCGGTGATCGAGGTCCTGCGGACCAAGCCGTGGCGGAAAGCGTTGAGTATTATCAGCACGATCGTGGAGCAGGGGCGGAGCAACGACGTGCGCAGCATGCACGTGTCGCGGCACCAAGGCGCCTGGTTTCACGACGAAGTACGCGCCGTGTTGAAGAAGCTGTTGGCGGGCGCCGATGCGGCCCTCCAGCCGCCGCCGAGCGGGCCTGTAAGCCCGCCCGGCGAATTGCGCTAGGCCGACTGCCGCGTAGGGGTCGGAGCGGGCGGCAAGGGGAGCGTTCCCGCCAGCTCGCCGCGGAGAACCTTGACATCGGTCGGGGCCTCTACTCCAATCGAGACCCGGCCGTTTTTCAACTGCACGACGGTGATGACGATGTCATCGCCGAGCCGGATGGTTTCGCCGGGTTTCCGTGAGAGCACTAGCATCGGTTCGTACCTCCATGTAACTGTTAGCCTCGTACGATAGCAGAAACGATAGCATTTTTGACAGCACCGTCAAGGGAGACGTATCATGGCTCTGCGTTTGGACTCCATCGGCTTCGACACTCGGGAATTGCCCGAGCTTTTGAACGACGCCCACCAACGTCCCCTGAACATCCCCGTCGCCGAGGAGGCCGACGATCTCGACGACGAGGATGAAGACGACGACGATGACGACTTCGACGACGATGATGACGACGATGATGACGACGAAGACGACGACTGGGATGATGACGAAGACGACGAGGAGGAGGACGACGAAGACGACGACTTCGACGACGAAGACGACGACTGGGATGATGAGGAGGAGGAAGACGACGAGGACGAAGACGACGACGAAGAAGACGACGAGTAGTCGTTTCGCCCGCCAGCTGTTAGACTGTGTCCGGTTCCCGAGTTTGGTTTAGGAGGAATGTTGCATGAGCGTTCATGCGTCCGTAACGACCGAGATCAAGAACGAGCACGTCCTGGGACGTACTTGCGCTAAGCTCGGCGTCGCCGCCCCGAAACACGTCACCGACGCGTACGCCGGTGGTGGGTCGAAGGTCACCGGCGTGCAGGTTCAGTTTCCGTCGCGGCACGGCTCTCGGGCCAACGCCGTGATCGAGCTGAAGACCGGAGTCGCCCATTACGACTCCGATTACGCCCACGACTTTCCCAAGTTCGCCGACGCGTACTCGATCGAAATGATCAAGTACATGGCGGAGCAACAGGGTCAGTCCTTCCGCGAATTCACCACGACCGAAGGTGAAGCGGCGGTGGAGGTGTTCGTCTAGTCATGGCGAGCATCACGTTCACCTTGAAGAAGCAGCCCCGCGGCCCCTCGAAAGTCCATGCCGACGTCAACGGCATGACCGGCGAAACCTGTCTCACGAAGGTGCAGCCGTTCTTAGAGGCGCTGGGAGCGAAAGACGTGCAGGTCGATCCGAAGGCCGAAATGGCCGAGGCGACGTTGGACACGCACACCGGCGGTTAATCCCGCGCGGGCCTGAAGTAAGCGATCCTTTGGGGAGGATCAACGAGGCGGCCGGGTGGAGCGATCCGCCCGGCCGCTTTTGTTTGCACTGACCGGTCATTGAAATCACACGAGGGAGAGTCATGCCGCAACAGAAATTGACGGAGAAAATCGACGACTACATCCGTGCGGGAAACACGGCGTTGTGGGTCCAGTCGTACGAACACGAAGAAGTTCAGATCGAGCTGACGGCGTTGTGCAAGACGAACCAATGGGTCCTGCTCAACTGGGACCCGGTCGACGGGTTGATCATGCTCAACACCGGCGTCAGCGTCGCTTTCACGCCGATCCAGGAGCCGTATCCCCAAGAGTCGTTCAAGACGCTGGAGACGATCTCCACCACGCGGATGTCCGCCAAAAACACGGTCACCACGCCGTCGACGATTCTGATCCTCCGCAACGTGCACGAGCCGTTGGCGACCAATCCTGCGCTCAAGCAGCGGATCATCCGGGCAGCGTTCAACGGCCGCCGCACGCGGGCGTTCGTGATCGTGCTCTCGCCGTTGCAGAAGATTCCGCCGGAGCTGGAGAAGCTCTTTACCATCATCGAACACGAGCTGCCGGACCAGACGGTGCTCAAGCAGATCGCCAAGGCCGTCGCCGACGAAGACTCGGAAGAGTACCCTTCGACCCCGGCCGAAGAGAAGGCGATGCTGGAAGCCGCGACCGGCATGTCGCGCGTCGAGGCGGAGAACGCGTTCAGCCTGTCGATCATCCGGCACGGCAAGATCCAGCCGCAGGAGATTTGGGAGGAGAAGAGTCGCGGCCTGATGCGCGACGGCTTGCTGACGCTGCATCGCAGCGACGCGTCGTTCGCCGACTTGGGCGGGCTGCAGCACATGAAGTCGTTTCACAAGCAGGTGCTCAGCGGCAAGCACGATCATCCGCTGGCGAGACCCCGCGGCACGCTGCTGCTCTCGGCGCCGGGTTGCGGTAAGAGCCAGTTCGCCAAGGCCCTCGGCAACGAGATCGGCCGGCCGGTGATCAGCCTCGACATGGGCGCCCTGATGGGCAGCCGCGTGGGTCAGTCCGAGGCCCAGACGCGGGCGGCGTTGCGGACCATCGACGCGATGGCGCCGTGTCTGTTGTTCATCGACGAAATCGAGAAGGGCCTCGCCGGTCTAGCCGGCACCGGGTCCAACGACGGCGGCGTGATGCACCGCATGTTCAACTCGATCCTGCAGTGGCTCAGCGAACACACCAGCGACGTGTTCACGATCGGCACCTGCAACGACATCTCGGTGATCCTGGAGAATAACCCCGAGCTCATCCGGGCCGAACGCTTCGACGGCATGTTCTACATCGACCTGCCGACCGAGGAGGAGCGCGACAAGATTTGGGACATCTACTTGAAGATGTTCGATATCAACGAGAAGACCAACCCCCGCCCCACCGAAGACGACAACTGGACGGGTGCCGAAATCCGTTCCTGCTGCCGCCTCTCCAAGCTGCTGAAGAAGCCGCTGCAGGAGACGGCCAAGCTGGTCGTACCGGTGCATCGCTTGGCCGGCGATAAGATCGACACGCTGCGGGACTGGGCCAAGAACCGTTGTTTTTCCGCCAGCTACGAAGGGCTTTATGGCGAAGCGAAACGCCTCTCCCCGACGGAAGTCCCGGGAGCGGGCAAGCGACAACTCGGCCGCGTCAAAGCGTCGCCCCGAGTCTAAGGACCGGGTCTCCGTGTCGCAGCTGCTGAAAATGCGGCTCGGCACGGAGATCGACGTCGCGATCGGGCGGCTGATGAAGCCGCAGCGGCCGCAGTGGAAGTTCGAGCTCGGCGACAAGGTGTTCTTTCTGGAACGCACCGGCGGCACCGGAGCTCTGGGCTCCGCCATCCGGATCGCTAAGATCGCCGCCGCGCCGCCGCGACAGGACGGCGTCCGCGGCATCTGGCACCTGTCGATAGACCGTAAGCTCGCCACCCACACCGGCGGCGATTACATCGCGCCGTACACGCCCGAGGGCTACGTGCGGCTGTTGCGGGCGTTCGTGCTCCGCGTGCTCTACGATATGCAGCATCAGCTGGATGTCGGCGAGCAGTGGTACCAGCACGCCCGCGGGACGTTTGAGACGTTGTTGTTGACGATCGCCGGCACCCCGGAGAAGACCCGTGCACACCAGTCGGTTTCGCGAAGACGAGTCGTTGGTCGCACACCACGACGGCGACTACGGCGGTAAAGTGATCCTGTGCCGCCTGTCGCCGGCCCACACGGTGCTGGCGACGGCCGTGGAGAAGATGGAGATTCCGTTCGCGTTCTTGGAGCAGTTGGTCGCACAGAAGGTGCAACTGCGTCGCATCTCCGAACTGGAGACGCAGACGCCGCAGCAGATACTAGGACTGAACCCATAACCGAGGAGCGCCTGATGGCAACGAAGACCAAGGGGCCGGAGAAGAAGAGCTCGAAACCCGCCCCGGGTCAAACCACTTTGCAAGAGTCCGATACGACGTCGAGTCCCGGAGACCGGATTCGCGACGTCGCCCATGGCTTTCGTCTTTCGTTTCAAGGGTTGAGCCGCACGCGGACCGTGAAGGCTGCTATCCAGAAAGAGATCGCCGACGAGTATGACGCTGACGCCGATGCGCTGCGGACCATCAAAAAGCTGATCCCGGCGGGCCACCCGTCGGTGAAGAAGCTGTCCGAAGCGACCGGCAAGATCAACGACTACTTCAGCAGCCGGACGCTGCCGTTCCCGGAGAACGGCGTGCGGCTGTTTCCCGCCCGCAGTCTGGTCGAGGCCGAGCGGGCCAAGGAGGTGGAGACGTTCCTGGATGAGCTGCAGAAGCTGATCGGGGACTACTACGCCGCCGCCGCCGAGCTCGACAAGGATTGGCCCAGCGTGCTGGCCCAAGCCCAACGCGAGCAAGGACAGTTGTTCGATGCGGACGACTATCCCAAGAGCGTCAAGGAGACGCTGCAGTGCCGGGTCTATCCCTACAACGTCGACATCCCGAACTACTACGCGAAGATGTCGACGCGGCACTACCGGGAAGCCCAGCACATGCTCAAGGCCCGCTTCGCCGAAGCGGCGAAGATGCAGGAGCAGGTGGTCGCCAAAGCGATGTCCGACGCCGTGGCCCAGCTGGCCGAAAGCGTCGGCGGCTTCCACAGCGGGCAACAGAAGACCTTCAAGAACTCGGTGGTCGAGAACGTCTTGGCCGCCCTGAAGGAGTTCGACGAGAAGGCCCGCAACTTCGGGATCGGCGGCGACGAGATGGCCCGGGAGTTCGATAAGCTCCACAAGGTCCTGCTCACCGACGGCACCGGCCGCACGATCCGCGAGCGAGACGTCGCCGACGAATTGCGTCGCGACAAGGAGCTCGCCGTCTCCGTGACCAAGCAAATCGCGGCGATGGGCGAGAAGATCGCCGCCATGGCCAGCCTCGCCCCGCGGCGCGTGCTGGCCCGGAGGACGTAGTCATGGTGAGCCCGCTGCACCGCGACCCGGATTCCGAAGAAGATGACTACGGTTGCTTCACCAAGCGAGCCGATAAGGCCGTCGGGGCCGTGGTGCGGCGGACCATCAGGATGTTGCAGGCGGGCGAACTCAACAATGCCGACGAGGTGTTGGATGTCGTTCGCCCGGCCCTGCAACGAATCGGTCACGGCTCCTGCGACACGGTCGTGAAGGAGAACGTGTTTTACGCCCTCGACGCTGCGTTGTCCGCAGCCGGAATCGAGTTCGATCAAATGCTGATCTACGGTTGGTAAACCCAGGAGAGTCCCATGGCCGAGACGACCCATCAGAGTCACGTGTTCATCGCCTCGGGCGGCAAGGTGCGGACGTTGTATACGGACGACCTGCCGCTCAAGGAACTCGGCAAGCTGGAGCTCCGCCGGGCCAGTCACGTCGAGGCCTCGCACGATCTCAGCGACGCCGCGATCGACTGGATGTGGGGCAACCGTCACACCAACCTGTGGCGGGGCGAGAAGCTCGGTCTGGACTTGGATCGTGAGCGGTCGCGCCTGCGGGCCGCGTTGTCGTCCGAAGACTGGTGGGCCGACATGCTCCCCAGCAACGGACCGGTGCTCGGCCCGTTCGATTCGCGGCAGGGGGCGCTGGACGCCGAGGTCAACTGGCTGCGGGAACGGGGTCTGCCCCAGCCGCAGTAACGCTCTGTTAGAAACCGTGTCGTTGGAGTAGCTTTTCCCTCGTTCTAGGAAGGAACCCAGGATGTATCGCGATGGCAAGGAAGCCTTTTACCCGCAAGTTCGACTTTCCGAAAAAAGCGGGTCCGAAGAAATCAAAACCCGAACCCGGCAGCGTGCAGCAGTGCCAAGGCGACATGTGCTTGAACAAGCTCACGCGCGATTGGTACTGGTTTCAGCCGGCCGGGATGCAGATCAAGCTCCTGTTTTGCGCGGAGTGCGTCGAGCACGCCATGCGGCAGGAGCGGCAGCTTTATTCTTGACGTTGCTGCTGACCGGTTGCCGGTCCTCGCAGCAGTCGGTGCGAGTTTGTATTGAGATCCAGCCTCGGGAGGTCGCGTCTGCGTTTGACACGGCGGCCCGGGTGGAGTATCGGTGGGACGCTTCGCCGCGCTAGACTTGTCGTAACACCGACATTCCGTATGTGCCGTTCAGCGGCAGGAGAGTGGATCATGTAACGCATGCTTCCCCAAGAACTCTCGTAAGTCGAAACCGACCTGTAAGGTCAGCCGTCGCGACGAACTGCGACGTTAAATCACTTGTGGAAGACCGGAAGATAACCTCGTGACTCGAACCCCAAGAAATTCGAGGTGCGTCATGAAGTGGTAGTTAAATAACGCCGCGCCGCTCGGTCCTTCGGGGCCGAGCGGCCGGTCTTTTTCTTAGCTATCAGCTTCCGGTACGCTGGTCGCATGGCACGCAACATCGACCGCAGCCCCAAACGGACCGAACAGGTTCAAGCCGAACTGGAACGATTGCAGGCGGCACGGCGAGAAGAATTGCGCACGCCGCCGCCGCTGCCGCTTGCCCCCAGCCCCGTGCCGACGTCGTCGCCGGTGCCGCGAACGCCTGGCCGTATTCCGTCCCGGTTCCTGGCAGCCATTCGCGACGAGGCGGAGGTCGCCAACCACGGCCTCGCGTATACCGGTCCGGGACGCGTCGTCTCGCTGGCCGCGCAGGAGATTCGCGATCCGGACGATCGGATCATCGACTACGTGCGGAACTTCCAGTACGACGCCCGCTTTAACAACTGGGAGCTGGAGTGCCTGCTCTGCTCACATGAGCCGCCGGAAGGGCACACGTATCTGCGGGTCTACCTGGACGACGATAAGACCTGGCTGACGACGCACGACTATCGTTGGGCGATGCTCGCCGGGCGGCTGCGACCGGGCGCCGTGTCGCCGCCCACCTTCATCGCCAACGGCGACGGTGCTACAAACTGGATGTACCGTTGTCAAAATCTTCCCGGAGCCTGAGCTATGCCGTTAGTGACCGCCGTAATGATCACGGGCAAGAACGACCGCACCCCGTTCGTCGACGCCGCGATCCGGGCCTTCGAGGCCCAGACCTACCCGACCAAACAGCTGGTGATCGTCAGCGATAACGACGCCCAGGTCGACGCACTACGCGTTCGGCAGTTCAAGAGCCCGACCAAAGTCGTCGGCATCGGCGGGCCCCGCTCGCTGGGCGAGCTCCGTAACGAAGGGCTCTACCATGCGGACGGCGATTACGTTTGCCAGTGGGATGATGACGACTATTACCACCCGGAACGCATCTCCTATCAGATGCGGTACTGCGGCGCCGGGCTGGCCTGCGTGCTGTTGCATCAGGTGCGGTACAGCTTCGCCAACGATTGCGCTTTCGTGTACCGGCAAAGCCGTCCGGGGCAGGGCATCCACGGCACGGTGCTGCATCACAAACGGGCCGGACTGGAGTACGAGAAGATCGGCAAGCACGAGGATTCCCACTTCCTGAACACGTTCTTTCCGGGTCAAGCCCTGCAGATCATCAACAACGACGTGCTCCCGGAAGCCTATATCCGCTTTCATTCGGGCTTGAACACCTGGCACGAACGGCACATCATGGGCCACTACTCGGGCGAGGCGAACCGCGGCAAGCGGTATCTCCATCCGTCCACCAAAAAGTATCTCGAAGCAGTGCTGGCCAAGGAATACGCCGGCGTAACTCATCACGGAGGATGACATGCGGATTCTGGTGACCGGTGCGGGCGGCTTTATTGGCGATCACCTGGTGCGACGGCTCAAGGAGGACGGCCATTACGTGCGGGCCGCCGACGTCAAGCCGCCGGAGTTCGACGAATCCGTCGCCGACGACACGCGGTTCGGAGTCGACGGCGACTGCCGACAACGCGGCGTGGCGGCCGCGCTGTGCGAAGACGTCGAGCAGGTCTTCCATTTGGCCGCCGATATGGGCGGCATCGGCTACATCTCCAGCAACCACGCCGTCATCTGTCGCAACAACACGCGGATCAATCTGAACATGCTGGAGGCCGCTCAGCAGTCCGGCGTCGAGCGGTTCCTGTTCAGCTCCTCGGCCTGCGTCTACAACCAGCTGCTGCAGAAGCAAGCCGACGTGGAGCCGCTCAAGGAGTGCGACGCCTGGCCCGCGTTGCCGGAGAAGGGCTACGGCCTGGAGAAGCTCTACATGGAGCAGCTCTGCCAGTTCTTCCACGAGGATTACGGGCTCAAGACCTACACGGTCCGCTTCCACAACGTCTACGGGCCGTTCGGCACTTACGACGGCGGTCGCGAGAAGGCTCCGGCCGCGATCTGCCGCAAGGTTGCCCAGCTGGAGAACGGCGGCGAAATCGAAGTCTGGGGCGACGGGCAACAGACCCGCAGCTTCATGTACATCGACGACTGCGTGGAGGGATTGCAGCGGCTGATCGCCAGCGACTATCACGCTCCGCTGAATCTCGGGTCCAACGAGCTGGTCACGATCAATGAGCTGGTTGCAAAAGTGCTCGACATCGCCGACAAGAACGCGACCATCAAGCACCAGCTCGACAAGCCGCAAGGCGTGCGCGGCCGCAATTCGGACAACTCCAAGCTCAAGGAAGTGCTCGGCTGGGAGCCGACGACGACGTTGGCGGACGGCCTGGTGCCGACCTATGCGTGGATCAACAACCAAATCCGGCGTTAAGCCCAAGCAGGAGCCGTGCTCATCGTGCAGAACCAAGCCTCACCCATCTCGCCGCGCCAGATCGGCAAGCTGGTCGAAACCGATTCGCCGCTGATCCTGGAGATCGGCTGCAACGACGGCACCGACACGCTGAACCTGCTCACCGTGCCGGGCGCCAAGGTGCATTGCTTCGAGTGCGACCCGCGGCCGATCGCGCGGTTCTACGCGAAGCTGAAGCAAGCGCTTAACGACGGCCGCGTGCAGCTGCACGAGCATGCCGTCGGGGCGATCGACGGGCAGGCGACGTTCCACCAATCGGGCGGCACGACGCAAGGGGCCCATCTCGAAGACTGGGACCTCTCCGGCTCGCTCAAGACGCCGCTGGCCCACCAGGAAAAGCACAAGTGGTGCAAGTTCGAGCACGACATCACGGTCGACGTGAAGCGGCTCGACACCTGGCTGCACGTCTTCCAGCCGCCGCAGATCGACTTCATTTGGTTGGACGTGCAAGGAGCCGAGGCCGACGTGTTCGCCGGCGGCCCGTACGCGTTGAAGCGTACGCGGTACCTCTACACCGAGTTCAACCATCACAACAAGCCGCTCTACGAGGGCGATCTGAACCTCGCGCAGCTGCAAGCGACGCTCGGCCCGCACTGGCAGCTCATCGGGCTGCACGAAGGTTACAACGCGCTACTCAAGAATCTCAAGTTCCAGGCGGGAGTCGGTAATGCCTAAGTTCGTGTGGAACGACGTCGATCCGTGGTTCGTCAATCTTGACTCGCGTAAGGACCGGCTGGAGCACATGATGTTGCAGCTGGCCTCCGCCGGGCTCAAGGTCCAGCGGCAACGCGGGCTACTGCCCGACGAGGTCGTGGTCGCGCCGCGGCAGGTCAAGGTGATGCGGGACCGCACGCCGGGTGCGATCGGCTGTCACTACGCTCAGCGGGAGATCATCAAGAAGGGCGCCGAGACCGGTCGTAATACGCTGGTCATGGAGGACGACCTGATCTTCTGCGAGGACCTCCGCGAACGAATGGCCGAGGCCGAGGAGTTCTTGGCCGACAAACCGTGGGACATCTTTTGGCTCGGCGCCACCTTCCACGTCAATCCGCCGGTCTGGCACAAAGACACGCTCGGTCGCGACATCGAGCTGACCGAGAACCCGCGGTTCGTGAAAACCTACGGCACTTGGTGCACCTACGCCTACGTCGTCAACGGCGACTTCGCCGCCCGACTGGTGCATTTGCTGGACGAGATCGTGCACAAGTCGATCGGAATCGACTGGGCCATGATTCAGCTCCAGCCGCAGCTGCAGACGTTCGCGTACGTGCCGGGCTGCGTCAAGCAGATGGACAACAAGTCCAACATCGGCAAGGGGATGACGATCTTCTCGAACTTCGCCAAGCTGGGCCCGTTCTGGTGGCAGCCGCGGCGCGAGGACTTCGATCCGACGGCGTTCAACTGGGCGGAGGCCGTACGATGAGGGATTGGTTGAAAGACTGTCGAACCCGCGACGATTTGGCGCTGGGGCTGGCTAAGCTGGGCACGCCGTTGACGGCCGTCGAGGTCGGCGTCGCCGAAGGGCGTAACGCCCACCAGCTGCTGCGGCTTTGCCCGCTGTTGACGTTGCACATGGTCGATCCGTGGCTGCGCCAGCCGTTGTCGCAGTGGAACGACGGCGGCAATCGCCCGCAACCGGAGATGGACGACTGGTACCGCCAGGCGTTGGCCCTGACGGAGCCGTACGCCGAGCGCCGCGTCGTGCACCGCGGTTACAGCGTCGAGGTCTCGCGAGAATTTGCGGACCAGTCGCTGGACTACGTCTATCTGGACGGCAACCACGCCTACACGCACGTCCGCAACGACATCGCCGCCTGGTGGCCGAAGATCAAAGCGGGCGGCATTCTGGCCGGTCACGATTACACCAAACATCCGGACGCCGAGACGCTCGGCGTCATCCCGGCCGTGCAGGAGTTCGCCAAGAAGCAAGCGTTGTCGGTCTTCAAGATGCTGCACAACGGCGATAGCAGCTGGGCGGTACGAAAACCCCATGCCTGAGTATTACAAAACTATCAACGGCGAAGGGACCTTCGACTACGAGGACTTCTACGCCGCCGTCGCGACCAGGCTGCCGGAGGGTTGTACGGCCGTCGAGGTCGGCGTTGCCAGCGGGCGAAGCGCCGTCTACCTGGCCGAAGCGCTGAGCGAACTATGTAAAGGCTTTCTGCTGCGGCTGGTTGACGACTTGTCCTACGGCGGCGAGAGCCAGCGGCAGGAGATCGAGGGGCACCTGGCCGCCGTGCGGCCGCGGCTCTCCGGCAGCCTCCAGCTGCAGGTCGGCGCGTCGGTCGAGACGGCGGCCCAATACGCTGACCGGTCATTGGATTTCGTGTTCATCGACGGCGATCACGGCTACGAGTCGGTCCGCGACGACATCGCCGCCTGGTTGCCCAAAGTGAAGCTCGGCGGGTTGCTGGCCGGGCACGACTACCGTATTCCGTCCGTACGGGCGGCCGTCGTCGAGCGGTTCGGCGAACTTCCGGCCGTACCGACCCGCGACGGCTGGCAAGTCTGGAGCTACGATGTCGTTTGAACTGGGACTGCTCATCACGGCCTACGAAGAGCAACGCAAGCCCGGCAAGCTGGAACGCTGTCTGGCAATCGCCGCGGACCCGCGGATCACGGAAGTGGTCGTGGTCGACGACGGCAGCAAAGACGCGGAGGTCACCGCTCAGCGCGTCTGGCTCTGGAACTCCGAGCACGGTCGCCCGGGGCTCGACGTGAAGTGCTACGTCAACCCCGAGAACCGCGGCGTGTTCGGCAACAAGCTGACCGCGATCCGGCACGCCCAGTCCGACTGGGTGCAGTCGATCGACAGCGACAACTGGCTGACGCCCGCCTACTTGGACGTGTTGGAGCAGACCGAGCGGCACGCCAACCGGATGCTTTCGCCGTCGTTCGCGATGCCGAACTTCGACTACCGCCCGATGCAGGGCAAAGTGCTGCGGCTCAACACCGTCAACGAGTTCGCCGCCTGGAAACATTTCCTCTGCTTGGCCAACACTGGCAACCAGTGCTTTAATCGGCGACGGATGCTGGATGTGACGTCCGCCTGCGGCACGGTCAACGATCAGCTGCGGCAGAGCGACTACTACAATCTCGGCGACGTCCGCGGCGAGCTGAAGTGGCGTAAGGTCTACGACTCGGCCGACTCCTTCTATTTCAACAAACTCTGGCTCGAAGCCGGCGGCGAAGTGCTGATCGTGCCGGACCTGCACTACCATAACGAGGTGCCGGAGTTGAGCTCTTGGGCGGCGGCGCCTAAAGAGAAAGATCTGCTGCCGCTGTTCTATCTGCTGGAGTTGAAGTACGCGGCGGCCGGCGAGCCGAGCCGCGTCGTGTTCGATCGCTTCGAGCATATCTCCGAGCGGCGTTGCGTCGTGGCGTACCGGACGCCGCTGAGCGGCGGCCCGCGACAACGACTCTGGCTCGATCCGCACAGCTTGGCGATTCGTAAAACCGCCCGAGAGTAGCATGCACTACGACCAACTGGCCGCTTATCGCCGCATTTCGCAGGCGCTCGACGTCTATCTGACCCGTACCTTCCGCGAGATTACGCAGGAGGGTCCCGGGATCGAGCTGCAGCATCTGCTGAATGCGTTGCTGCCCGGCGAGGGCCTGTACCTCGATATCGGCGCCAACGATCCGATTCAAATCAGCAACACTTGGCCGTTGTACCGCCGCGGTTGGAGCGGGCTGCTGGTCGAGCCGGACCCGCTCTGCTGGCAGCGGTTGCTGCAGAAGCGGCCGCGCGACTGGCTCTGGCCGGCGGCCTTCTCGGACAAGAACGGGCAGGCGGTGTTGCGGGCCAGCATGAGCGGCGTCAGCAGCGTCGAGGCCGACTGGCCCTGCCCGCCCGACGCCGTCGAACGCATCGTCGATCTAACGATCGGCGCCGAAGTGCTCGACGAATTCTGGGTCGTTCGCGATCAGGCTCGGCTCTGCAGCATCGACGTCGAAGGCCACGAGCCGGCCGTGTTGCGCGGGCTCGATCTCACCCGCTTCCGGCCGGAGGTGTTCCTAGTAGAGAGTTTGCGGTATGATCCCGACGAATCCCGCACGCATTTGTGGCCGTTGTGGGAGCCGTTGTTGTTGGCGGCGGATTACGAGTTCCGCTACCAAACGCGCGACGGCGTGAATCGCCTCTACACGCGAAAGGGTTCCGATGCCGGGCGTATTGCGGATGACAAAATTCGGGCGCATGGGCCGCTGGGGCAACCAGATCTTCCAGTATAGCTTCCTGCAGACCTACGCGCTGCAGCACGGGCTCACGGTCCAGGTGCCGCCCTGGGTCGGTGAGGAACTCTACGGCTTTCGCGACGAGCGGCCCGACGGACGACGGCTGCCGGTCACCGTCGAGAAAGGCGAACACGAGATCGCCGACACGATCATTCCGCATTTGCGGCATCCGCTACGCAACGCCGATGTCGAGGGCTGGTTCCAGTACCACACCAGCTACTATGCGCCGCACCGCGAGCAGATCATGCAGCTGTTCGCCGAGCCGGTGAGCGAGGTCCGCGAACGGCTCCGGCCCGCCCGTACGCTGCTGGAGACGCTGGGCGATACGACCGTCGGCATTCATTTCCGCCGCGGCGATTACGGGCGGAACATGTTCTACATCACGCCGGTCGACTGGTACGTGGCCTGGCTGCGCGAGCACTACGCGCGGCTCGACAAGCCGGTGATTTTCGTCGCCACCGAATCGCTGGAGACGCTGGAGGAGTTGCGGACCAAATTCCCGGCACGCTACGAAACCTGCGAAAGTTTGGGCGTCAACTTGCGCGATCAGCCGCTGCCGCACTATAACTATCTGCCGCGGGACAAACGGACGCACGATCCGCGAGCGATGGAATTCTTTCCGGATTTCTATCTGCTGCAGCAGGCGTGCGATATTCTGCTGATGCCGAACAGCACCTTCAGCTTCGGCGCGGCGATGACCAGCCCGCGCTTGCGGGAGTTGTGGCGGAGCGATCCGGCGATCCAACGCTTCGACCGTATCAATCCTTGGCACGCCTTCCCGGCGCAGTTCGTCAAACAAAAAGACTACGAGCACATCGAAGGTTTGTATCTGAAAAGCTCGCCGTACTGGAAAGACTGATGCTGGCGGTCATCCTGCCCACGTTCAACGATCCGCACCGGCTGCGGCTTTGCCTCAAGGGGCTGGCCCTGCAGACGCTGCCGGCGGATCAGTTCGTCGTCTGCATCACTAGCGACGGCGGCGACCAGGAGGCCGACAAGGCCGTCTGCCGCGAAGCGTTCGGCTGGGGGCTGACGACACGGTATGCCTGGCTGGGCGGCAAAAAGGAGGGCGAGTTCCGGGCCGCAGCCTGTCGTAACCTCTGGTTACGCAAGCTCTTACCGGAGACGTTTCCGCGGACACTGTTTTTAGATAGCGACTGCGTCCCGGCCTCCGGCGTGCTCAAAGCCCACGACGACTACGGGGCGAATCCGCAAGTCGTGGTCGGCGCCCGCGAGCATATTCCGGAGGATCGCGTGGCTCAGCTGGGCCCGGAACATGTGCCGTACCTGTATCAGTTGGTCCACAAAAAGGATGACAGATTTCGGTTGCGTGGTAAAACCTACGGGCCGATCGCCGCCCAACTTGGTCGCGGAGTGCGCGTGCTGATCTTGCCAAGCCACCGGCTGGTGTGGTCATTTCAGCTCAGCGTACCGACCGCTTTGGCGCAGCGACTGGGCGGATTCAACGAAGAGTTCGTACGGTACGGGGGTGAGGACCAAGAGTTTGGCGCTCGGCTACAGCAAGCCGGGGCCCCCCTACTAGGCCGCTTCGATTTGATTTGTTACCATCTGGACCATCCCAAGCGGCAGGGGAACTGGAAGAGGCAGGTGGAGGAGTCGATTCGCCGGAGCGATCCGGTGCGGAACGGAGGCCCTTTACATGGCACGCCTGAAGATCATCGGCGAGACGCCGGACGATCTGCTGGTTCAGTTGGAAGCGAAGGGGTTTGATTTAGACGCGCCCGTCTCGGAATACGAGAACAAGGCTCGTCACGAGCTTTTATTCGTTCAGGATGAGC
>RRZU011403987.1_pt1 | contig 35450 bp, 29 predicted proteins | sample 2165561 | NCBI WGS metagenome assembly RRZU01 (sample SAMN10456909, study PRJNA506462) | wastewater metagenome | isolation source: wastewater sludge | place: USA: Moscow, Idaho | reverse complement strand
GTTGAAAAAGAATCTGTATGTACGATAGCCAACATTTAATAATTTCATTATTCGAATCTAACAAAGCAATGTGACTTTTTTGAAAATACCAACGCATAAATTTTGCCTGTTTGTGAGGTGGCGCACAGACGGAGAGAAAAATTCAACGCACTATAAAAATCCTATCAATCAAAAAGGAGCAATATTATGATTCAAGGAAAAAAATCAACCCTGGCGCTTATTATTAGTGCAGCATTTTTATTAACAAGCATGCATGTATTTGCTGATTATTCTCAAACTCAAAATAAAATTGATGATAAAGAGAATTCACCTAAGCAAGTACAACCCCATTCTTCATCCAGCAAGAAAGATGATGGTAATAAAGAACCTCAAAGCTCTTCCGAAAAACGGGATGTTACCTCAGGGGGGCCACGTGAGGATGGCGCACGTGAGACTACCTTAGGAAAGCCGGGTGAAGAAGGTACTAAAAAAGGCGCTTATTAGTCAAAACTAAAACAAAATAAGTGACTTCTATATTATGAAGGTGCTCAACGTCCTCGCTGTCGTTGAGCACTTTTTATATTCATAAAATGATATCAGCACTCACGAACCCCAGCCCCCCATGAATCTAATTGAGGCGTGTCTTTAATTAGCATTTTCTTTCGATTCCTACCTAAATCAACAGATCTACGAGAAGACTTCATACACTGCCCGCATAAATCCCATTGCTTTACATCAAAAGACCCTTCCACACCAGCGCTAAAAGAATTACCCTATCCAGAAATGACCCGCTCCTTTTACTGACAACAAACGTTCTTATTGCTGATTTGAAATGCTAGCCAAATAAATTGGGGATTGCATGCGCAAATCACAGCTGACAAAATAGCTGATAGAGTTATAGCATGTCGTTCTAAAGTGTTCGGAAAGGATTAAATGAAAAAAAGCACATCAGGATTTCCAGATATAAATTTCCGAACAATTTTTAACACAAGCCTTGATGCTATTTTTATCGTTGATACGAAAGGCTGGATTCTCGTTGCGAATCGGACTGCAGTAAAACGTTACGGCTACAGTCTCAAAGAATTAAAGCAAATGAATATCTCGGACCTGACTTCCCGGGAGATGAAAAGCAATCTACCGATCAAACTCACTAAATTGATGCGGTCCAGAGAACTCTTTAACTGGAAACACTATTGCAAAGATGGCAGCGAATTACCAGTAGAGGTGTATACCCACCCAATTATTCACAATGGTAAGCATGTCATTTATTTCAGTATCCGCGACACCAGCTTGCGGAAAAATTTTGCGCCGGAGCAGCAAAATCACAACCATTTTCTTGAAAAGATTCTTAACACTGCACTTGGTTTGATCTACATCTTTGATTTTACCGAACCGAAGAACGTATATATCAATCCAAAGTGGCTCACTGCCTTGGGTTATACCATCGAAGAAATTCAAGCACTGGGGCAAGAATTGACTCAGATTCTGCATCCGGATGATCTGCCCGGCATTGTTGCAAATCACAATACATTGCGGGATGCCTTAGATGGAGAGATGCGTTCAATCGAATTTCGCATCCTGGACAAACAAGGTGACTGGCGGTGGTTGATCAGCCATGAAACTCCTTTTTCTCGTGACGAGAAAGGGTTGGCAAACCAAATACTGGGCATTGCCCATGACATCACTCAACGCAAGCGCGCTGAAATCCTGCTCAGTGGACAGAATCAAGTGCTGGACATGATTGCTTCCGGAATTTCGCTATCAACAACGTTAACCATGCTGATTCAGATTGCCGAAGATCAAGTGCCCGGAATGATGGGATCCATCCTCCTGCTCGACGAGGACGGCGTTCATATTCGTCACGGTGCTGCGCCGAACTTGCCAACGGAATTCATCGCGGCAATAGATGGCCTCCCGATCGGCCCTGTCGCTGGATCGTGTGGCACGGCAGCTTACCTCAAGAAAGCTGTATTTGTCGAAGATATTGCTACCGATCCATTTTGGGAGCCATACAAAGCTGCAGCACTTCCGCACGGATTACGTGCCTGCTGGTCTACCCCGATCTTTGACGTTAACGAACAGGTGCTCGGAACTTTTGCGATGTACTATCGACAGCCTGATCTACCCGGGCCGGAACATCTGCGACTCATCGATGCCGTCACGCATATCGCAGCCATTGCTATCAACCGCCACAAAGCTGAGAAAGCATTGCGCCAAAGTGAAGCGCGGTATCGCTCACTGTTCGAATATGCACCTGATGGCATCGTCATAACGGATAGCCAGGGCTTCTGTCTCGACGCCAATGCGAGCGCATGCCAGATGCTGGGTTATAGCCAAAATGAATTGATTGGACTGCATTCCTCTGACATCGTTGTGCAGATGGAAATGCAACGTATCGATCCTACCTTTCAAGCAATCGAAATTAAGACAAATAACCAGCAAGAGCACCAGTTCCGGCGTAAAGATGGATCGGTGTTTACGGTAGATGTAATGACAACCGCAATACCAGACAGTAACCTGTTGAATATGTTTCGCGACATCACCGAACGAAAAGCCAGCGAATCCCAATTGAAACAAGTAACACGACTTTATGCAGCATTAAGTCAATGCAACCAAGCCATCGTACGCTGCACCAGCGAAGCGGAATTATTGCCTCAGATCTGCCGCGATGCTGTAAATTTCGGAGGAATGAAAATGGCGTGGATCGGGATGATTGACGAAGCAAGCAAATTGATCAAACCGGTCGCTTCATTCGGTGCAGGCGCTGACTATCTAGAAGAAATCAGATTCTCGATAGATGCTGATTTTATTACTGAATATGGAATGCCTGAAGCCGCAATCCTTAAAAATACGCCCATATGGTGTCAAGATTTTAAGCGTGATCCAGCTACTGCTGGCTGGCGCGAAAATGCGGAAATATTCGGCTGGGGAGCCTCTGCTTCTCTTCCTTTATATTGCCAGGGAGTGACTGCAGGGGTTTTCAATTTATATAGCGGTGACGCCTATGCATTCGATAAAGCGACACAGAAACTGGTGATCGAAATGGCAACAGATATCAGCTTCGCATTGAATAATTTTGCCCTTGAGCAGCAGCGCGCACAAGCAGCGGAAGCATTACGCACAAATGAACAGCGTTTGCGGACTATCATAGAAACAGAACCGGAATGTGTGAAAATTGTCGACAAAGATGGCAAACTTTTGGAGATGAATCCCGCAGGTCTTGCAATGCTCGAGGTGGATTCTTTAGAGGTAGCGAAGCAGCATAATCTCCTGCAGTTTATTCTTCCCCAATACCGCGATGCTTTTGCCGCCTTGCACGAGCGCGTTATGAACGGACACAACGATACCTTGGAGTTTGAAATTCTGGGGCTTAAGGGTACAAAGCGCTGGCTTGAAACGCATGCAGCACCCATGCATGATGAGCATGGTGAAGTTTCTACCCTGCTTGGCATTACTCGAGACATTACCGAGCGAAAACGCAATGAAGCGCGCATTAACTATCTAGCAAATTTTGATGCCCTCACCGGTCTGCCCAATCGAGCTCAATTAAACAATCATCTTAATTATGCCCTGAGTTTGACAAAACGCAGTAATGGATGTCTGGCTTTGATGTTCGTTGATATTGATCGTTTCAAGGATATCAACGATACGCTTGGACATAATGCCGGAGACGCATTTCTAATAGAAGTTTCCAAGCGTTTGAAACAGGCTTTGCGTGAAGAGGATACGGCGGTACGCCTGGGCGGGGATGAATTTATTTTACTGTTACCCGGTAACAATGCACGCGGCGCGGCACAAGTTGCGCAAAAAATACTGTGTGTCATCTCAGAGCCATACAAGAGCGAACACTATGATCTGATCGTGACCGCATCAATCGGCATTGCCCTCTACCCTGATGATGGTTCGGATATGGAAACACTCTCAAAGAATGCCGATATCGCGATGTATCAGGCAAAACATGAAGGCCGTAACGGCTATCGGTTTTTTACTGCAAGAATGCAGGCACATGCAATGCGCAACTTACAATTAGTCAACGCCTTGCGTTATGCGCTAGAGGGTAATCAGTTTCAAGTATATTACCAGCCGCAGGTATCCATTAGGAATGGAGATATCATCGGAGCGGAAATCTTGCTACGATGGCACAACCCAATACTGGGCAATGTATCGCCGAACGAATTCATCCCCGTCGCGGAAGATTGCGGCGTTATCTTATCTATTGGAGAATGGGTGTTGCGCTCAGCTGTATGGCAGCTAAAACGCTGGATTGACAATGGCCACCCGCCTATCATCATCGCGGTCAATTTGTCAGCAGTACAATTTCGTCACCCCAATTTGCTCGATATGGTCACGCTCATTCTGAAAGAAGCGCAGTTGCCCCCTGAATAGCTGGAGCTGGAGTTAAGCGAGGGGGCAGCAATGCAGGAACCGCTGGAGGCGATTGCGGTAATGAATAATTTGCATGAACTCGGGGTCCAAATGTCGATTGATGATTTTGGTACAGGTTATTCATCACTCAACTACCTGAAGAAATTCAAAGCATATAAGCTCAAGATTGATCAGTCATTTGTACGCGATATTAATACTGATCTGGAAGATAAAGCTATCGTTGCAGCGATTATCAGCATGTCGAAAAGTCTTGGCCTGAGAACTATTGCTGAAGGCGTAGAGACAAGCGAACAACTCGCTTTTTTGCGCGAGCAAGGCTGTGATGAAGCGCAAGGCTATTACTACAGCAAACCAGTACCTGCTGATCAGTTTGAACGCTTGTTAACAAATACTAAAATGTAATCGGGCTACCGCGCCAAATCGACGGTAATCGTTTGCATCGTTATGCTTAGTTTCTTGCTGGATTGCGATGGCGCTTGTGCCGCTGGGTTATTTTCAGTCAGAGTTTCTCTATTTTTACTGAGGCCGTGTACTGTTTATCGTCACGAGCGATCTCATCGCCGATTTGAGATTACTCTGCGAGTAAATCTGATAATATTTTTTATTTCGGGATGAAAATATATGATTATTGTTATCTCACCGGCCAAAACGCTGGATTTTGAAACCCCACCCATCACCCAAGAATCTAAGCAACCAATCTTTCTCGCTGATTCTGCCAAGCTGATTGATGCGCTCCGGAAACTGGAGCCGGATCAAATCTGTCAGTTAATGTCAATCAGCCCCAAGCTGGGTACTTTGAATTCAAACCGTTATCACACTTGGCATCGCCCATTTACATTGAAGAATTCCAAACAAGCCATTCTCGCGTTCAAAGGAGATGTGTATACCGGCTTGAATGCCGAGACAATGACTGCTGCTGAATTGGCCTTTGCACAAGATCATTTGCGGATTTTGTCCGGATTATATGGTGTATTGCATCCACTGGATCTGATTCAACCGTATCGGCTGGAAATGGGTACTCAATTTAAAAACTCGCGCGGCAAAAATTTGTATGAATTCTGGGGCGATAAAATCACCCAAACACTGAATCAAGATTTAAAAAAACAGAAAGATAGTATTCTAGTTAACCTGGCATCCAATGAATATTTTCAGTCCATCCAAACGAAAAGTCTGGAAGCGCGTATCATTACCCCTGTTTTTAAAGATGAAAAAAATGGCGTTTATAAAATCATCAGTTTTTTTGCTAAAAAAGCCAGAGGCATGATGAGCCGCTATATCATCCAGAACAAACTCACAGACCCAGAAACCATTAAAGAATTTGATGTTGCAGGCTATCAATTTGATGAAAAAAACAGTAATCAAGATGAATGGATTTTCACTCGTGCAGAATCGAAGGCTGCGTGATTTACTATGCACAATCTTGTGGATTTTTAACAGAAGAATGCCATGACTAATGAACAGCTCATTGAACTAGCTGAAAAATACGTGACATTGTCTAACGATCACGATCTTGCGCGCATAAAATGCTTGTTTGCGAGTGATGCCACCTATCACTCCGCTTATTTCGGCACATACCAAGGTAGCGATGCCATTCAAACTATGATGACCAGCTTTTTCGCACGCTTTCCCGATGTGCATTGGGAAGTCGTGGAATATCACAACAATGGAAAAAATAGTGTGGAATTCGTATTTACCATGACCGGCACGGATGCCTCTACCAGCGAATCAGTGACACGACATGGGCTGGAACGCATTTACTTCACCTCGAGCGGGCTGATTCAGCATATCGCGGTTTACAAGCCAGAAAGTTAACTCGCGCGAGCTTTGTCTAGGTTTATTGCGTCTAGCTTAATAAGCTCTAGTGTTTGCTGCATGTTTTTCTGACCCAACAAAGCTTTCTATGATGAATTTTCAATCGACATGTCAAATTATTTTGGGAATCGAATAATAATCATGTTGTGATCAACTTGATTATCGCAGAAAGCGGCCTTTCCAAATTTGAGCACTTTTTCTTCGTCATTAATCGTTCGAGACCTTTGCAAAACATTAATTCAGGAAATTTTCATTAACTTAATACAATGCGTTGCAAACCACAAAGCACACCTTTGCAAAAGTCTCTAGGAACACCACTCTGGATTTGTGCCGCACGCAATTAAGCAATGCTATGAAAAGATACTGATGCATCAAGACACTTCAATTTTTTATCCACTGACACGAAAGCAAGCATTCTGAAGTCAATTATGCTAATGTAAAAATGGTAATGCAAAGATGAGTGTATTGTATGGCTTGAGCGTGGTGATGGAAACTCCAAAAAGTTGATCGTTTCTTAGTCCTAAGAAAGACTGTTACCTTCCTGACCATTTATCGTGAAAAATCGCAATGACGAATCAACCAAAAATAAAAGTGTATTACAACTCAGCCTGTCCGGTATGCAAAGCTGGAATTGAAGCTCAGATGGATAAAGAAAGTTGTTGTGAAATCCAATGGAACGATATTCACACGCATCGCGCGCTTGTTTCCGAGGTCAATTCAGATCTTGAGTTCGTTCGCGAACGCCTGCATGTTATTGATGAGGTGGGCAATCTTCATGTCGGTTTTGATGCTTTTTTGGCCATCTGGCGTGCGTCTGCGCATGAACGCTGGAAAGCGAAGGTGCTAGGGATTCCGGTTGTCAGGCAGCTGTGTACTTTCGGCTACAATCTATTTGCAGCGGCGCTTTATCGCTGGAATAAAGCCAAAAAGCATTGGTAGCTTTATTGACCTTGATTTGAACCTGAATTCGATGGCAAGATTTCAACAGCCTGTTAAGCTGATAGTCTTGATTGGCTGCTATCCTTCCAGCTTCTTCTTCAAAATAGTATTTACTTGTGCTGGATTGGCCTTTCCTTGGGTTGCTTTCATGATCTGACCGACCAGTGAATTGAAGGCTTTTTCTTTGCCATTGCGATAATCTGCAACTTGTTGTGCATTGGCAGTCAGTACTTGTTCAACCAGTTTTTCAATGGCGCTATCGTCGGAAATTTGCTTTAACCCTTTGGCGGCAATGATAGCATCGACATTTCTTTCCAACTCGCCATTCCACATGCTTTCAAATACCGTTTTGGCTGCCTTGCCGGAAATGGTCCCATCACTGATTCGTTTCAACAGTGTAGCAAGCTGGGAAGGTGTAATTGGGCATGCGGTGATTTCAAGTCCTTCTTTGTTCAATTGCCCACTGATCTCGCCCATGATCCAATTGGCGCACAATTTTGCCTGTGCAGGCAATTGCTTGATAGTTGATTCAAAATAATCTGCGGTTTCGCGCGAGCTTGTTAGTACGGAGGCATCGTAGGCAGATAGTGCGAACTCCGACATATAGCGATCGCGGCGCGCCTGAGGCAATTCCGGCAAGGCTAATTGCACCTGGTCAATCCAGTTTGCAGAAATTTCGAGCGGCAATAAATCCGGATCGGGGAAATAACGATAATCGTTGGCATCTTCCTTGGTACGCATAGTCCGCGTTTCGTCTTTGTTGGCATCGTACAGACGGGTTTCCTGGCGGATAGTACCGCCGTCTTCCAGGATTTCAATTTGTCGTCTGGCCTCATAATCAATCGCTTTCTCGAGAAAGCGGAATGAATTCAGATTCTTGATCTCGCAACGCGTGCCAAGTTTTTCTGTGCCACATGGACGCACCGAAACATTGGCATCGCAACGAAAAGAGCCTTCCTGCATATTACCATCGCAAATGCCGATCCAACGTACCAGCGCGTGCAGTGTTTTCGCATAGACTACGGCTTCCGCACTGCTGCGCATATCCGGCTCAGAAACGATCTCCAGCAAGGGTGTGCCAGCCCGGTTCAGATCAATCCCGCTCATACCATGAAAATCCTCATGCAGCGACTTGCCAGCATCTTCTTCCAAATGTGCACGAGTCAGGCGGATATTTTTTTCCTCACCATCGACCTGAATCTGAATGTTGCCACCTTGCACCACCGGCAATTCGAATTGACTGATTTGATAGCCTTTCGGCAAATCGGGATAAAAATAATTTTTGCGTGCAAAAATAGAGGGCGAATTAATTTTAGCGCCGACTGACAGACCAAATTTGATGGCCCGTTCAACCGCGCCCTTATTGAGTACTGGCAAAACACCAGGTAATGCCAAATCGATTACGCATGCTTGAGAATTCGGCGGTGCGCCGTAAGCGGTGGATGCACCTGAGAATATTTTAGATTGCGTTGAAAGTTGAGCGTGTACTTCAAGACCGATGACAATTTCCCACTGCATGATAAATTTCCAGCTAGATGATTGATTTCATGAATGAACGGCAGCTTTAAACAGGTGACTTCAAATGCCAGTCTGTCACCAATTGATATTGATGTGCAATATTCAGCATTTGCGCTTCCTTAAAATAATTACCCATAATGTGTAAGCCGATTGGTCGGTTTTTGTCACCAAAACCAATCGGTATCGACATCGCTGGCATTCCGGTCAGGTTTGCCGCGCTGGTATAGATATCCGATAAATACATTTGAATCGGATCGCCGCTTTTTTCTCCCAGATTAAATGCGACCGTAGGAGTGGTAGGCCCTATGATAATGTCGCATCGTTCATAAGCTTCAATAAAATCCTGCGCAATCAGGCGGCGCAATTTCTGTGCCTTGATGTAGTAGGCATCATAATAACCATGCGACAACACATACGTGCCGATCAGAATTCGTCGTTTCACTTCTGCGCCAAAACCTTGCGTGCGTGTTTTGCGATACATGTCAGCCAAATCGCTGTATGCTGGAGCACGATAACCGTAGCGTACCCCATCAAAACGAGATAAATTGCTCGATGCCTCGGCAGGCGCCAAAACATAATAAACCGGAATCGACAATGGTGCATTGGGTAATGAAACCTCGATCGTTTGCGCACCTAATTTACGGTACTCAACCAATGCTTGTTCGATCGCCCTTGCGACTTCCTGGCTCATGCCTTCAGCAAAATATTCTTTCGGCAGGCCAATGCGCAGACCGGCTAAAGGTTTCTGCAAATCCTGCGCGTAATCCTCAGCATCGCGTTGCAGACTGGTGGAATCACGCGGATCGAACCCGGTCATGACATTCAGCAGTAGCGCCAAATCTTCGGCCGATTTGGCCATTGGCCCGCCCTGATCCAAACTGGAGGCAAAGGCGATCATGCCGTAGCGCGACACCAATCCATAGGTCGGTTTAATTCCAGAGATGCCGCATAATGCTGCGGGTTGGCGGATGGAACCGCCGGTATCGGTACCGGTTGCTGCAGGGGTTAGTCTGGCTGCCACTGCACACGCCGCACCCCCTGAACTGCCACCAGGAACTGCCGCAACATCCCAGGGGTTTTTAACAATGCCGAAATAGGATGTTTCATTGCTTGACCCCATGGCAAATTCATCCATGTTGGTTTTGCCAATATTGATCGCACCCTCCTGATTGAATCGTTCAATAACGCCGGCATCATACGGCGCAACAAAATTTGACAGCATTTTTGAGCCGCACGTAGTCAGCCAGCCTTTAGCGCAAAAAATATCTTTCTGCGCAATCGGGATTCCGGTTAATGGGCCGGCCTGTCCCACGGCAATCATTTTGTCAGCTGCCTTTGCTTGCGCAAGGCTTATTTCTTCGTTGACCGTAATAAATGCGTTATATTCAGGGTTGAATTGTTTGATACGCCGCAAAAATTCGGTGGTGAGTTCAGTGCTGGAAATCTTTTTTTCGGCAAGCTGAACCGCGAGTTGTTTAAGGCTGGCATTAAACATGGATTTACTAATCAGAGAAAAATAAAATATTGCGTATAATGGCTGTTCTTTATGGTCTTAGGAATTCCGTGGGCTCATCGAGTGATTCTTATTCAATGACTTGCGGAACCAGATAGAGATCGGCTTCGACTTGTGGTGCGATCGATTGATATAATTCGTGCTGATCGGCTTCAGTGACCTCATCTTCGCGCAGACGTTGCACCACACTTTGCGCATGCGACATGGGTTCTACTGTTGAAGTATCGACTGCTTGCATTGTTTCTATCAGATCAAAAATACCGGATAACTGATCCAAGGTTTCTTTTGCCTCGACATCGTTAATCTCAATATAGGCAAGATCAGCAATTCGTTTTACATCATTAGCAGATAAAGTCATTTTTAAATAGGTAACCTTATATTCAAAGAAGTATTAGGGTATCATGCCGCAGTTTAACTGGCGTGTTATTTTTGATGGTTTTACTTGTTATTATTCGCTCTCATCATAATTACTAATATCGGATATTGCCACTATGTTTAATTTCTTGAGCAACAGTATTCTTGGAAGCTACTTCTCAACAGACATGGCGATTGATTTGGGCACAGCCAATACGCTGATATATGTCCACGGCCAAGGTATTGTGCTGGATGAACCCTCAGTAGTGGCTATTCGCACAGAAAGTGGAGCCAACGGCAAGAAAATGATCCAACAGGTGGGTCTTGCAGCCAAACAAATGTTAGGTCGTACCCCAGGCAACATTACCGCAATCCGCCCTATGAAAGATGGCGTGATTGCCGATTTTACCGTGACCGAACAGATGCTCAAGATGTTTATCCGCAAGGTGAATCCGCCACGCCTGTTTTCCGCCAATCCACGTATTGTAATTTGTGTACCCTATGGCTCCACGCAGGTGGAACGCCGTGCTATTCGTGAAGCAGCCTATGGCGCTGGCGCACGCAAGGTTGAGTTGATTGAGGAACCGATGGCAGCTGCATTAGGGGCTGACCTTCCAGTGGAATCCCCGACTGGCTCGATGGTGGTTGACATTGGTGGGGGCACGACAGAGGTTGGCGTTATTTCGTTAGGTGGCATCGTGTATTCCAATTCTGTACGCGTTGGAGGGGACAAATTTGATGAAGCGATTATCAACTATATTCGTCGCAACTATGGCATGTTGATTGGCGAAGTGACAGCAGAGATTATTAAAAAGGAAATCGGCTCCGCTTTTCCTGGCTCAGAAGTACGGGAAATTGAAGTGAAAGGTCGCAATCTTGCAGAAGGCATACCGCGCAGCTTCACGATTTCCAGCAATGAAATTCTGGAAGCACTGACCGAACCAATCAATAGTATTGTCAGTGCAGTTAAATCGGCCTTAGAACATACTCCGCCTGAATTGGGTGCGGATATTGCGGATAAAGGTATGGTTATGACAGGAGGCGGGGCTTTGTTGCGCGATGTTGATCGATTATTAATGGAAGAAACCGGCTTATCGGTCATTGTTGCCGATGATCCGCTGACCTGTGTCGTACGGGGAGCTGGGATCGCGCTGGAAAATATGGATCGATCCATTGGTATTTTTGCTCGTGACTAATTATTATTTAATGACTGATTACTTTTTTCTTTTCTCTTTTCTAGTACAAAATTAAGTCTTTCTCTTAAAGACGGAACTTAATGGAAACAGCCCCACAGTTTTTTAGGAATGGTCCGGGTCCGTTTGCACGACTGTTTATATTTGCAATCCTATCCTGCTTGCTGATTGCGGAAGATACGCGTTTCAAATATTTTCCTCAGTTGCGCCAAATAATTAGCGTGATCATCTTACCTTTACAGAGAATTGCTTATATCCCTTCGGATATATATGATCAAGTTGAAAAGTTTAGTGCCAGTTTCAACTTGCTCGAAGAAAATATAAAATTGCGACAACTTTATCTGGACCGTCGTGAACAATTACTGAGATTAGAGGCACTGGAAGCCGAGAATACGCACTTGCGCAGATTGTTAGGTGCAGTACAGCAAATCGAAACCACTGCCAAAACGAAAGTAGTTTTAGCAGAAATTCAGTATACTCCGCGTGATCCGTTTAATCACAAAATAACCTTGAATAAAGGTAGTTATCATGATATTGAATTGGGTCAGGCAGTAATTGATGATAAGGGTATCGTCGGACAAATTACGCAGCTATACCCCTGGTCATCCGAAGTAACGCTTTTGACAGATAAAGATCATGCTGTTCCCATCCAAGTTGTTCGCAATGGTTTGCGATCAATCGTATCTGGAACTGGAAAAAATAATGAGCTGGAATTACGTTACTTATCGGTTAACACGGATATTCAGCAAGGTGACTTATTAGTTACTTCCGGGATTGGCGGAGTGTATCCGCCGGGAATTCCCGTTGCAACTGTGCTCAAGATTGAGCAGGACCCTGCAGGTGATTTTGCACTTGTTACCAGCGCGCCGATTGCTGGTGTAAATCGGAATCGACAGGTTTTAGTTCTGTCCTTGGCGCAGGTAGAATCCAATGATTCTCTAGAGATGCCAACAATTGAATCCGGAACGAATTAAAGAAAATAATTCATTTAAAAAGAACTACTTAGGGCATGACATGTATGTGCCTGCTAGTAGCTTGTTTATTGCCACGAGTCTAGTCATCGCACTCATCCTCAATTTTCTACCATTGCAAGGTGATCTTTTAATCGCGCGACCTGACTTCGTAGCATTTGCAATAGCTTATTGGAATATCAATCATCCGCACAAATTAGGAATGAGTGTGGCATTTGGCATGGGATTAATGGTGGATGTCGGCAACGCTGGAATACTGGGGCAACATGCTTTAGCTTATTGTGTTATTTTTTATCTGACACAAATTTTCGGTCGGCGTTTGCGGCTATTTAGTTTACTAAAGCAAGCACCGCAAATCGGCTTCTTCTTGCTCATAATGCAAATAGTTTTTGCTTTGGTAGCCCTATCGAGCGGATCAACGCTACCTGGCTGGAAGTACTTTCACGCTACTATTGCAGGTGCTTTACTTTGGGCGCCGGCTTCCTTTGTAATAGCTCTGCTATTAAAACCAAAACCAGACTCAAGTTCGTTATGAAGCAACATGTAGAACTAAGAAACCACCCTATAGAACTTTACAAATTTCGTATGCGTCTTGCCATCAGCGCAGGCTTTGTTCTTGTTCTGTTCTTGCTGCTCTATGCACGCTTCTATTACTTACAGATTATTCAGCAGGAGCATTATCATACACTAGCAGAGGCGAATCGTATTTCCATTGCACCATTGGTTCCCTACCGTGGCTTGATCTCTGATCGAAATGGAAGAATATTGGCGCAAAATTATTCAGCGTACACGTTGGAGGTTGTGCCTAGTAAAATTCAAGATCTTGAGGCAACGTTAAACGAACTGGCAACAATTATTGAGATTACACCCGCTGATCGCCAAAGATTCAATAAATTACTAAAAGAAAGCAAGAGATTCAAAAGCTTACCCATAAGGAATCGCTTAACAGATGTCGAGATCGCAACATTTGCTACAAATCGTTACCGTTTCCCAGGCATTGAAATCAAAGCCCAAGTATACCGTCAATACCCGGAAAAGGAGATGGTTTCACATGTTATTGGCTACATCAGTCGGATCAATGATCAAGATCTCGAACAACTGGAAAGCAGTGGCGAACTTCACAATTATCGCGGTTCTCACCACATTGGAAAAACTGGTATTGAGCAGAGTTATGAAAAACAATTACATGGTGTCACAGGATTTGAGGAAGTAGAAACTGATGCAGCAGGCCGCTCTATTCGGGTATTGTCACGAACACCGCCGACGCCTGGCAATAATTTAATTCTTACATTAGATATTGGCTTACAGGAAGTAGCAGAAATCGCATTTAGTGATCGCCGGGGTGCACTGGTTGCTTTGGATCCTAACAATGGAGAAGTGCTTGCTTTCGTCAGCAAACCGGGTTATGACAATAATCTCTTTATCGGCGGTATTGACCAGGAAAACTGGAATTTGCTTAACAATTCGATTGATCGCCCTCTCAATAACCGAGCACTACGAGGCGTTTATCCTCCAGGATCAACATTCAAGCCATTTATGGCGCTTGCCGCACTTGAACTGGGGAAACGCACGCCCGAATATAGCATGAGTGACCCCGGATATTTTTCACTGCCCGGCGTCAGTCGGCGCTATCGTGACTGGAAACCCGGTGGGCATGGCAGAGTCGATTTGCACAAGTCTCTCGTTGTTTCTTGTGATACCTATTACTACAGTCTTGCCAACGATCTGGGAATCGACAACATACACAATTTTATCAGTCAGTTTGGGTTAGGAAGTAAAACAGGCATTGACATTGAAGGAGAAGCGTCGGGGTTATTGCCTTCTTCTTCTTGGAAAATGCGACAGCATAAACAAAAATGGTATGCTGGAGATACTATTTCAGTTTCAATTGGGCAGGGGTATAATTTGACCACGCCGCTTCAGCTCGCTTTCGCCACGATGCTCATCGCAAACAATGGCAAAGCATATTTACCCCACTTGGTTAAACAAATTCAGAATAGTCAAACCGGGGAAGTTCAGGATATCCCAGCCAAATTGCTTTATAGCTTAAATCTTAAACCTAAAAATCTCGAAGTCGTTAAGAATGCACTTGTGGATGTTACTCGCCCCGGGGGAACAGCTGCAAAAGCGGGCGCCAATGCAGACTATACTTTTGCTGGCAAGACTGGCACATCACAAGTTATCGCTATTAAGCAGGGAGAACGTTACAATGAAAAATTGATCAATGAACGTCACCGCGATCATGCAATGTTTATCGCCTATGCACCAGCAGACGATCCCAAAATTGCTTTGGCAATTTTAGTCGAAAATACTGGCACCGGCGGTTCAACAGCAGCTCCTATTGCAAGACAAGTATTTGATTATTTTTTATTAGGTAAATTGCCGGAAATGGATCTTGCTCATTTGATTGAACCCATTAAAGATCACGTGCATGATCATCTTTGAGAAGAATCAAATCTGTATTCAATTAATTATCGACCTGCATTCATGATGCATGATTGAAATTAGAAAAATTTGGCATTATCTTACGCGCTATGTAGATAGTTTTCTGTTAGCCGGAATCCTCATATTAATGTCGATAGGGCTGATTGTGCTATATAGTGCCACGGGTGGAAATGTAACCAGGGTCAGCAATCAAGCAGTTAATATACTAGTAGCGTTGGTAATTATGTGGTTGATTGCAAATATTCCACTGCAACAAATATTGCGCCTGGCATTCCCGATGTACATGCTAGGATTGATTTTACTAATCGGCGTTGCGCTATTTGGCGAAATAAACAATGGCGCCAGACGCTGGCTTAATATTGGGGTGACTCGAATCCAGCCATCTGAATTGATGAAAATAGCGATACCGTTGATGATGGCTTGGTATTTCGATAAGTATGAAATTGCTTTACGTTTGAGAGATTATTTAGGTGCAACAATATTGTTATTGTTGCCTGTTCTGCTGATCTTACGACAACCGGATTTAGGAACAGCTTTGTTAATTGCTGCCAGCGGTTTTTATGTTCTGTTCCTGGCTGGATTGTCTTGGCGTATTATTGTTGGTTTAGTGACGGCTGCAGCCGCAAGTTTACCGATACTTTGGTCGGTGATGCACGATTATCAACGACAACGCATCATGACATTGTTTGATCCAACGCAAGACCCTTTGGGAGCCGGTTATCATACGATTCAATCTTCTATTGCAATCGGCTCTGGTGGAGTCGTTGGAAAAGGATGGCAGAATGGCACGCAAACGCAATTAGACTTTTTGCCAGAACAAAGCACCGATTTTATCTTTGCTGTTTTTTCAGAAGAATTTGGGTTAATTGGGAATACGGTATTATTATTACTATATCTGCTAGTAATCGGGCGGTGTATAGCAATTACAGCAAATGCTTCAACACAGTTTACACGTTTGATCTCAGGATCGATTACATTGACCTTTTGCACTTATATATTTGTTAATATAGGAATGGTGAGCGGCATTCTCCCAATTGTAGGTGTACCTCTTCCGCTAATCAGTTATGGCGGCACATCTATGGTCACGATGCTACTTGGTTTTGGTATTTTGATGAGTATTCAGACACATCCTAAGCTGATAAAAACATGACAAACTCTAATTCTTCATTCTTTGAAGTGCATAAATATTTATCTGTACTCTCCAGATCAATTCTTGGATTGGCATTAGTATTAATTTTTGCATTATTGGCTGCATGTAGCAGTACACCGCAATATAGCGGCAGTGTACAAGAACAACAGAGAACAACGGCAACCAAGCTATCAGGCATCAGCTCAAGTGGAATGAATAAACGAGGAGGCGGATACTATCTGGACGATGGTCCAGGAGATAATCCGCCACCAAACTTACATCTTGTTCCAGATGCCGTGCCTAAAGCTGAGCCATTGCGTACAGCCAATATGCAACCCTATGTCGCACTAGGAAAACATTTTAGACCCATGACTGGTTTGGAACCTTATAAGAAACGTGGAATTGCTTCATGGTATGGGCGTCGTTATCATGGGAACAATACCGCATCGGGAGAGGTTTATGATATGTATGCAATGACGGCGGCTCACCCCACATTGCCGTTACCTAGCTATGCCCGGGTCACCAATCTGGAAAATGGCAATTCGGTGATTGTGCGTTTGAATGATCGCGGCCCATTTCTTTCTGACCGTATCATCGATCTTTCTTATACTGCCGCATATAAATTGGGAATACTAGCTGGTGGTAGCGGTCAGGTTGAAGTTGAAAGCATCATACCGAATAATGGGCAAGTTATGCTGGCAGTTTCCAAACCATCTCCCTCATTGCCTGTTGCCGATAGTCACGCAGAAATGAACATTGTTTATTTGCAACTAGCTGCATTCGGTTCATCAGATAATGCAAGGAATTTTCTTTCTCAGATACATCAGAAACTTCCATCACTCAGAGAAACAGCCAGTATTACCAAAAACAAGGGGCTGTACAAAATACACGTTGGCCCTTATCCAGATTCAACCGTTGCCAGGTTGGCAGCCAATACGCTTAGTCAACAACTCGCGATAACACCTGTTCTGGTGAATGACTGAATTGGATAAAAAAATCCCTATTGCAAGCAATAGGGATTAAAGGGCCTCGTCATAAAATCATTCATCGCAATCAACGGTCAAATGTAAAACATCTCCCTCAGTGCAGGTATCGATACATTTTTTACATTCCGGTTTCAATATTGCGATAACTGATTTTAAGTTTAATACCAACTGAGTATTCTTGAAGATGAAAACAGAGAGGGAATTTACCCTTATATCTAAATTATGACTGTGATTTTTGTCACACCCCAATGAAGATGCATATTTGGTTCTCGCTCACAGATTCAAAACACATTAAGGTAACTCATTTTAATTTGGCAGAGAACACAATATTGAGTTCTCTGATCGAATAAAAAAGCACCACTCAGTAATTGAGTGGTGCTTATATCAAAATTTCTTTAGTCCGACTATTGACCGTAAGCGACTGAACTTATGCTAGCCTGATTAGCTTCGTACTAAAATTGTTCCCAATCATCTCCACCACCACCGGACGCGACTTTGCGTGACTGTACTAAGGCGGAATTTTCGTCGGACTTCACTGCTGCTCTCTTCGTAGGTGCTCTATTTGGTAATTTGGCAACTGATGCAGAGCGATTATTTCTTTTAATTGGCATACCCTGTGTATAGCCAGCTCCTCCAGATATTTTAAAGACACTGACTGCTTGAGTCAAAGCTTGCGCCTGATCACTCATAGATTCGGCCGCTGCAGCCGCTTCTTCGACCAAAGCCGCATTTTGTTGCGTAACCTCGTCCATCTGCGTCACAGCCTGATTTACTTGCTCAATACCTGCACTTTGTTCATGAGATGCCGCTGAGATCTCACTCATAATATCGGTTACTCGCTTAACCGCAGTTACAATCTCATCCATCGTGGTACCCGCCTCATCCACCAAACGAGTGCCATCTTCTACTTTAGCTACTGAATCGCTGATCAATTCCTTGATCTCTTTCGCCGCCGCTGCTGAACGTTGCGCCAGCGTGCGCACTTCGGTAGCCACTACCGCAAAACCGCGACCTTGTTCACCCGCACGCGCCGCTTCGACTGCAGCGTTCAGTGCCAGAATGTTGGTCTGAAATGCTATACCATCTATGACACTGATAATATCCACAATCTTCTTGGAGCTTTCATTGATTGAACTCATAGTTTGCACTACCTGGCCAACTACAGCTCCACCTTTTACAGCAACTTCAGATGCTCCTGCCGCCAACTGATTGGCTTGACGCGCATTATCGGCATTTTGCTTCACGGTAGAGGTCAATTCTTCCATGGAAGATGCGGTTTCTTCCAGGCTAGATGCCTGCTCCTCGGTACGCTGACTCAAATCAGTATTGCCTGAGGCAATCTCACCAGAGGCCGTAGCAATCTGATCAGTTCCTGTACGTACTTTACTGACTAATTCGATCAAGTTTTCGTTCATGGTTTTGAGTGCTTGCAATAAACGCCCGGTTTCATTGGTTGAATTGACCTCAATTCGGCTAGTCAAATCACCTGATGCCACTGCATTCGCAACCACAACCGCTTCATTTAGCGGACCAACAATGGCACGAATCATAAGTAGGCCAATAATAATCGCCAGAACCACACCCAATCCTATCGCGGCACCGGTTATCGTAAATACAAAATTATAATTGCTTTGCGCTTCTGCATATTCCTGACCTGCAACTTTTGATTGCAATTCAATCAAATCAAACATAGTTTGATGCACTGCATCAAAGCTTGGCGCCGCATCATTTGTAGCATTATCAGCCGCCACCTCAAAATTCCCTGCCATGGCCAGACTCATTGTACGGTCACGAGCTTCTTTATTTATCGGCCATTGTTGAGAAAAATTATTCGCTAGCTTTTCCTCTGCAGGCGTCAAGTAAGTAGCCATAGATTTCTGCCATGTGACATTGATTTCAGCATCCCTTTCAGCTGTCATTGCAGCACGCTGCTTTGCAACCGCAACATCTTGTATATTAGCTGCCATTACTGCATTGAGACGAACACGATGCATCCGGTCGAGAATCAAACTCAGATCTCCCAGAACTACCGTGCGATCTTGATAAACCGTTTTTAAACCATCGTTAGATTGATCGATGCCATACAAACCCAAGGCACCAACGCCTACCAACAATACCGACAACATGCCTATTACCAATGCCAATTTCGACTTTATCGTCATATTCTTCAACATAAAAACCTCCTAAAAATCCACAATTCGTTCCAAATCTATAGAAAAACTTATCAGAATCTCATCAATCTATGCTTTTCTCAATCAACTCCATGCCACTGCTGCTCATCAGTTTTTCGATATCAATCAATATCAACATACGTTCGCCGACGGCACCCAACCCCATAATGTACTCAGTATCAATTACTGCGCCTAATCCCGGTGCAGGTCTCATTTGTTCAGCTTCCAAAGTAATTACATCTGACACACCATCCACTACGACTCCTACGACACGCCCGGATACATTTAAAATAATTACCACGGTAAATTGATCATACGTCACATCACTTAGCTTGAATTTAATCCGCATATCGATAATGGGCACGATAATTCCACGCAAATTAACTACACCTTTGATAAAATTTGGCGCATTGGCAATCTGAGTAATAGCATCATAACCACGAATTTCCTGTACTTTAAGAATCTCTATCCCATATTCTTCCTTGCCTAGGCAAAAAGTTAGAAACTCGTTGTTTAAATGACTATCTGCTAAACTTGCGATTCGTTCTTGCAACATAAATCTCACTCCATCTTCTATATGAAAAACACGAACTCTGTGCTAGTTCGCAGGTAATGATTTACGGAAAAAGGAATATTTTCTTAAATGAGTTTGCAGATTTTAATAGAATCGGTAATCAATCAAACTGGGAATAGGCAAACAAAATCACTTTATATCTGTAAAAATAATAACTATAAAAAGATTATTCATTATTAGCCATAATTAAATGATTTTATAGGTTTTTTATTCAGATGATTACCTGACTACAGGATGAATTATTTTATTACGCGTGATACAAACTAAGTCTATAATTACAAAGGATAACTACAAAATGACTATCGCAGGCATGAATCATTTCACGGTATTAAGTAGCAACCTAGAAAGAAGCAAGGCTTTTTATATCGATATCTTGGGACTTAAAGAAGGTTATCGTCCACCCTTGGCATCTCCAGGTGCATGGCTTTATGTCGGGAATCAAGCCACATTGCATATCATGGCAGGCAGACCTATGCCAGTCAACGCAGCTGGCGTCATAGATCATATGGCCTTCACCGCATCTAACCTGCAAGCCGTGGTTGATACCTTAAAACAATATAATATCGAGTATGAATTGCACCGCCTCAAGGGATTGGAAATATGGCAATTATTCTGTCATGATCCAGACGGTGCAAAAATTGAACTGGACTTCCCAGCAGATGAACCGGAACCTCGAAAATAAGCTGTTATTTTTTACAGTCAGGGCTCTTACCGGCTGCGCGTGCTTGCTGCATCATCTTGTTGGCCTTAGGTAGGAGCGCCCGTAAATCATCAATTCGGGTTTCATGGGACGGATGCGTCGACAGAAACTCTGCCGGTTGCTCCCCTTTGCTGGCCTGCGCCATTTTTTGCCATAATGTAATACTTTCCGCAGGATTAAATCCAGCCTTTGCCATTAATTCAATACCAATTTCATCGGCTTCACTTTCATGCAGACGACTAAACGGCATAATCAAGCCATATTGTGTGCCGACTCCAAGCAAGCCTAATGCGGTTTGTCCCATGGGAGTAGTCGGTGCAGCGACCGCCGCGATGATGGACATTCCCATTTGCGCCCCCAGTTTCTGCGACATCCGTTCATTACTGTGTTTCGCCATCACATGACCAATCTCATGACCGATCACGGAAGCTAACTGATCTTGATTATCGACAAGATCAACCAGCCCAGTATGAACGCCAATTTTATTTCCCGGCAAAGCAAATGCATTCAACGTATCATCTTCAAACACCACCACTTCCCAGTCTCCCCCAACTTCACGAGTAATAGCATTTGCAACGCAACGCACAAACTGATTTTCTCGCGTATTCTGGTTAATTAATTTTTCTTTCTTCATCGTTGTAAATGCCTGCAACCCCATTGCATCAAGCTCACTGTCAGGCATGAAAGCCAGTTGGCTTCTCCCCGTGGGCGTGGTCGCGCAGGCCGCGAGTAAAATAATAATGAATAGAATTAGTAATAATCTGAACTTCATAATTAATATTCTCCGTACGTTGGATCAGCGGATAACCAAGAATATGATATAACTCAATTCTCGACAATAGCATAGGAGACTCAGAATGAGCGATCATATTTATAAAATCATTGAAATTGTTGGCTCATCAACCAAAAGCAGCGATGATGCCATTCAGCTAGCGATTGCAAAAGCTGGTAAAAGTGTGCGTAACTTGGATTGGTTTGAAGTAGTGGAAACACGCGGGCATATCGTTGATGGCAAAGTTGCACACTACCAAGTGAAGCTTAAAATTGGCTTTCGTTTGGATTAATCCTATTGATTAGGACGGTTGGAAGTGCTCTAGAATGTAGGCAATCTTAGATTATTGAGGCAGTGCATTTCGAGTGAAACTCCAAGGGGGGCTAATTGTGCTAAAAAGAACCCCGTATAGGATCAATCGAATATCACTGCTGTCAACAAGAGCCCATAATAGACACATTCCATCTAAATACTTCACGCTATAATTAGCTATCTTAAGTAAAAACCAAACTCTACGTCCATGCAAGAAAAATACCATCCCCAGGAAATTGAAAAAAACACACAGCAATATTGGGAACAAACATCCGCATTCAAAGCAATCGAAATTCCTGAGAAACCTAAATACTACTGTTTGTCGATGTTTCCCTATCCCTCCGGCAAGTTGCATATGGGGCATGTACGAAATTACACCATCGGTGATGTATTGTCGCGATACCGACGTATGCAGGGCTTTAACGTATTGCAACCGATGGGCTGGGACGCGTTCGGTCTCCCGGCAGAAAATGCAGCGATGCAGAATAATGTATCTCCTGCTAAATGGACTTACGACAACATCGCCTACATGCGCAAGCAATTGAAAAGTCTTGGGCTGAGTATTGACTGGGAGCGCGAGATTGCTACTTGCGACCCGAGCTATTATCACTGGAACCAATGGCTGTTTCTGCGCATGTTGGAACAAGGTCTGGCGTATCAGACCACCGGCACGGTCAATTGGGACCCGGTTGATCAAACAGTGCTGGCCAATGAGCAAGTAATCGATGGCTGCGGTTGGCGCACTGGTGCGCCAGTGGAAAAGCGCGAAATTCCAATGTATTACCTGAAAATCACTCAGTATGCAGACGAACTGCTTACCGCTCTGGATACCCTGACCGGTTGGCCAGAACGAGTCAAAACCATGCAAGCCAATTGGATCGGCAAAAGCTACGGTGTTGACATAACTTTCCCCGCCGATACCGAATCCGGCACACCGCAAGATCTGAAAGTATTCACTACCCGCGCGGATACGCTGATGGGCGCCACCTATGTGGCGGTCGCTGCTGAACACCCGGTTGCTCTGCATGCGGCTCAAAATAATCCGGCACTACAAGCTTTTATTCAAGAATGCAAACTTGGCTCAGCCAAGGAAGCCGATTTGGCCACTCAAGAGAAAAAAGGCATGGATACCGGGTTATTTGTGATTCATCCCCTCAACAATCAAAAACTACCCGTGTGGGTCGCCAATTACGTGTTGATAGGATACGGCGAAGGCGCTGTGATGGCGGTTCCTGCACATGATGAACGTGATTTTGAGTTTGCAAAGAAATATGGGCTACCAATTAAGCAAGTAATCACAAAAGCTCGAGAAGATGGCTTCGGTGATGGAAGTGGGTATGGAGGTGGAACAAGCTCTGGTACCAGATCGGTAGATAATAGTAAAAGTTGTGACAGTAAAGTTGACACCCCTTTTTCTACCTCTCAATGGCAAGAGTGGTATGGGAATAAAGCAATTGGTGTTTGTATTAATTCAGGTAAATACGATGGCTTTGACTATAATGCCGCAGTCGATGCTATTGCTGTTGACCTTAAAACTAAAGGCCTCGGCAATAAGCGCGTGCAGTATCGCTTGCGCGATTGGGGCATTTCACGCCAACGTTACTGGGGCTGTCCGATTCCGCTGATTCATTGTGCCGATTGCGGCGTGGTGCCAGTGCCGGATGATCAATTACCGGTAGTGCTGCCGCAGGATCTGGTACCCGATGGTTCGGGCAATCCGCTGGCAAAAACGCCATCCTTTTACCAATGCACCTGTCCCAAATGCGGCAAACCCGCGCGCCGGGAAACTGACACCATGGATACCTTCGTCGATTCATCCTGGTATTACGCGCGTTATGCTTGCCCGGACCAACACCAGGCAATGACTGACGAACGCGTTAATTACTGGCTGCCGGCCGATCAATACATTGGCGGCATTGAGCACGCTATTTTACATTTGCTGTATTCGCGCTTCTGGAGCAAGGTCATGCGCGACCTTGGTTTATTGGCTGTGAACGAACCGTTTGCCAATCTGCTGACGCAAGGCATGGTACTGAATGAAATCTTTTACCGTAAAACGAGCAGTGGGCGGATTCTCTATTACAACCCTTCCGAAGTTCAGATTCAGTATGACGAGCAAAGCAAGCGCTGCGGCGCGATTTTGCTGGCGGATAATCAACCGGTCGAATCAGGCGGTATCGGCACCATGTCGAAATCCAAAAATAATGGCGTTGATCCGCAAAACCTGGTGCAAGAGTATGGTGCCGATACTGCCCGCCTGTTTATGATGTTCGCCAGCCCACCGACACAAACACTGGAATGGGCCGATGCTGGTGTCGATGGCGCTTACCGTTTTCTCAAACGTTTATGGCGACAGGTTTATGTCCATCTCCAGCTTGGTGTGATCAAGATTGATCCCGCATTACACAAAACGCTGCCCTCGGAACTCAAGATTCTGCGTTGCCAACTGCACCAAACCATCGCCAAAGTAACGGATGATCTGGAACGTCGTCACACGTTCAATACCGCCATTGCTGCGGTAATGGAGCTTATGAATAGCCTGGCAAAATGTCAGGATAACGATCCTACCAGCCGCAACCTGATGCAGGAAGCTCTGGAAAATATTGTGCTGCTGCTTTCCCCGATTGTTCCACATATCTGCCATGAGCTATGGCATGAACTCAGGCCGGGAACCGAGCTTTTTGCTCAACCCTGGCCACAAGCAGATGATGCAGCAATGCTACAAGATGAAATCAAACTCATTGTGCAGGTTAATGGCAAGCTACGTGGACAAATCTGTGTCGCAAAGGATGCCGAAAAAGAAGCGATGGAGAAAGCCGCTTTGACTGATGAGCAGGTGCAGAAATTTACCGCAGGGCAAACTATTAAAAAAATCATTGTCGTACCCGGAAAATTGGTTAATATCGTCGTATAAATAATTTGCATCCTTAGCCCATGATAAACATTCATAAACAGCAATCTCTTCTTCTAATTATTCTGATCATCGTGGTCTTATTGACAGCCTGCGGTTTTAAGCTACGTGGACAAGCCGCTACGCTACCGTTCAAGACCATGTATGTTACCGCACCGGATGGGCATACGATCGGCATAGAAATGGAGCGCATGATCAAAGCCACGCCGACAACCCGTTTAGTTGACAGCACCGCAGAAGCCGAAGCAACGCTGGATATTATCAGCGCAGTTAATGAAAGAGCTATTTTGTCTTTGTCTGGTGGTGGTCGCGTACGGGATTTTAATTTGATTTACCGGGTGAACTATCGTGTGCTGGATAACAAAGGCATTGAAATTATGCCGAATACTGAAATATCCTTAACTCGCGTTCTGCCGTTTCTGGATGCACAAATCCTTGCCAAGGAATCGGAAGAAAGATTATTGGCAAAAGACATGCAATCCGATGCCATTCAACAAATCCTGTGGCGTTTGTCAACGATTAAGTTTCCTGCCGAAAGCACGCAGTAATGCTGTGATCGTTTTAGGTAATGCCTCATCACCATGCGTATAAAACTCGAGCAATTATCGCAATCTCTGCAAAAGCAAACCGCACCGCTGTACACCTTATTTGGCAGTGAACCGCTACTGATTTTGGAGGCTGCAGACTTAATCCGCACTCATGCGCAGCAGCGTGGATACACCGAACGCGAACTGTTCGCTGTGGATCAGTACTTCGATTGGTCTGACCTGCTGAATGCCGGCAATAACCTGTCTTTGTTTGGTGACCGTAAAATTATGGATATCCGCATCCCCTCCGGCAAGCCCGGCAAGGAAGGCGGCAAAGCAATAGAAAACTATTGTCATGCGTTACCACCTGACACACTCACTCTTTTCACGCTACCTCGGATCGATAAGCAAGGACAAGCAACAAGGTGGTTCAAAACACTTGAGGCTACCGGCGTTCTAGTTCAAGTCTACACCATCGAGCGCAGCCAATTAGCTGGCTGGATCGGTCAACGTCTCGGTAGACAACAACAAAAGACTGATTCTGCTACGTTGCAATTTTTAGCGAATCAAGTTGAAGGCAACCTGCTCGCCGCACATCAGGAGATCCAGAAACTCGCGCTACTCTACCCCTGCGGCAACTTAACTTTCGAGCAAGTAAAAGATGCAGTGCTGAATGTGGCGCGTTATGATGCATTTCAATTATCAGACGCCATGATCAATGCAGATGCCGTACGCTTTATTCGTATACTGACCGGTTTACAAGGTGAAGGCACTGCCCCACTGCTGATTCTCGCCACTCTGACTGAACAAATACGACAGCTGATTACTATTCGCAAGGGTTTCGACACGGGTCAATCACTCACACAGTTACTACAGACCACCAGAATTTGGGGCGACAGGCAGAAATCAGTACAAGCTGCGGTCAAACGCATCAGCTTGCGAGCGCTAATGCAGGGTTTATCCGATGCCGCAAAAATAGACCGGATGATTAAGGGGGTTATGCAGGGAGATATCTGGGATGAAATGTTGCAATTGGGGTTGCGCCTCACAATTCATAAAAATAGAGATTTCGTGAACGTTGCGAAGTAACCTTGCTCCTATTCCAACCTGTTACAGGTTAGTAGTAGCAAAATTCCAAATGGAAAAAGCCACCACACACTCAGCGGAGAACCATTGCATACTGCGGAGTTTGGCGCAGTAATATCCTATCGCAACCACCCTGCTCGCCAGATCATAATTCCGCATAAAGCAAGCAGGGCGTTACTCAAACTTTTTCTACTACTTTTTTTGCTCTTCAGTCTTACTCTTATTTTCCTTAGTGATAGGGCTCTGCAATCCATAACCTTCTTGCTTGGCCTTGTAGCCGCCATAAGCGCCGGCGCCACCTGCTGCAAGCAACCAACATCCAGACATCAGCGGAAGCACGAGCAAAGTTACCAAGCAACGCATCAATTTTAATTTCATCATAATCTCCAAAAAATTCTTTAAAATCTAAAATACAAATTGTCATCGTAAACTTAACTATTAATCAGGCATATACCCAATTTAATCTCAACTATATCTTATAAGATGTTTGAAGCACAAGAAAATGTCGATTGGGAAGCACTCACTAATGACATGCCCTATAACAGTACTGACATTGATACATGCCATTATTATCGAGATAAAACAGAACATGTGCCTATCTCTCATACGCCAGTACCGGCGCAAGCCATCGCTCAGCTTCTTCTACCGTCCAGGCTTTCCGTTTCGCATAGTCCTCCACTTGATCTTTGCCGATTTTTCCGACCGCAAAGAACGTTGAGTCAGGATGCGCGAAATAGAAGCCAGATACGGCAGCAGTCGGAACCATGGCAAAAGATTCAGTAATAATGATACCGGCATTTTCGGTTGCACTGAGCGTCGAAAACAACGCACCTTTTTCGGTGTGATCCGGACAGGCGGGATAACCAGGTGCGGGACGGATGCCGCGATATTCTTCGTTGATCAGCTGCATATTGGTTAGCGTCTCATCTTTGGCATAACCCCAGAATTCGCGCCGTACCCGTGCATGCATATGCTCAGCAAACGCTTCCGCCAGACGATCCGCCAATGCCTTGAGTACAATCGCGCTGTAATCATCATTGGCATCCTCAAAGGCCTTGACACGCTCGTCAATACCAAATCCCGCGCCTACAGCAAACAGGCCTATCGTATCTTGAATTCCTGATTCTTTGGGGGCGATAAAATCAGACAAACATCGATTCGGCTTGCCCGATGGCTTCTGATCTTGTTGCCGCAAACAATGATAAGTCATGGCGAGCTTATTGCGTGACGAATCAGTATAAATTTCGATGTCGTCACCGACAGAATTGGCCGGAAACAAACCAATCACAGCATTGGCGCTCAACCATTTTTGTCCGATTATTTTCTTCAGCATCGTTTGGGCATCGCGAAATAGCTGACTTGCTGTTTCTCCAACCACCTCATCCTGCAGGATATCCGGATAACGCCCAGCAAGCTCCCACGCTTGGAAGAAAGGTGTCCAGTCGATATACGGTACAATTTTTTCTAATGGATAATTATTCAGCGTACGGATGCCAATCAGTTCCGGCTGATAGGGCTGGAAATTTGTCCAGTCAGTCTTGAAGGCATTGGCGCGCGCTTCAGTAAGTGTCAACAGCTTCGATGGACCTTTCTTGTTTTTGTGCTGGGTGCGCACTTTCTCGTATTCATTTTTTATTTCTTGCACGTAATTTGTCCGCAAATCCTGTGATAACAAATTACTGCACACACCCACTGCACGGCTGGCATCCGGCACCCAAACGGTTGGGCCTTCATAGTGTGATGCAATTTTGACCGCAGTATGCACTCGCGACGTCGTTGCGCCACCAATCAACAACGGAATGGTAAACCCCTCGCGCTGCATTTCCTTGGCAACATGCGCCATTTCTTCCAAAGAAGGTGTAATTAAGCCGGACAAACCGATGATGTCAGCATTCTCGCGCCGCGCCATGTCAAGAATTTGCGCACTGGGCACCATCACGCCCATGTTGATCACTTCATAGTTATTGCACTGTAAAACCACGGTAACGATATTCTTACCAATATCGTGCACATCGCCTTTGACAGTCGCGATAACGATTTTCCCTTTGGGCTTATTGTCCCCCGATAATTTCTTCTCGGCTTCGATAAAAGGCAATAAATGCGCCACCGCTTGCTTCATCACGCGCGCCGATTTGACCACCTGCGGCAGAAACATCTTACCCGCCCCAAATAAATCGCCAACCACACCCATGCCTTCCATCAGCGGCCCTTCGATCACCTGGATCGGGCGGCCGCCCTGTTTATCGATTTCTAAGCGCGCGGCTTCGGTATCTTCCACAATATAGGTGGAAATACCCCTAACTAGAGCATGTGTCAAACGCTGTTGCAGGGGCTCATCACGCCACGCCAGATCTTCAACCTGTTCTTTCTTCTTGCCTTTAAAGTTCTCGGCGAATTCAACCAAGCGCTCGGTTGCATCCTCACGCCGGTTGAGAATGACATCCTCCACCTTTTCCAGCAGTTCCGCTGGAATATCCGAATACACCCCCAATTGCCCGGCATTGACAATACCCATTGTCATACCGGCCTTGATCGCGTGATACAGAAAAGCGGTGTGAATCGCTTCGCGAATCGGCTCATTGCCGCGGAAGGAGAACGAGACATTGGAAACTCCACCGCTTATTTTGGCGTAAGGCAGCGTCTGCTTGATGCGGCGGGTCGCTTCGATGAAATCGACGCCGTAGTTATTATGCTCTTCAATTCCCGTCGCAATAGCGAAAATATTCGGGTCAAAAATAATGTCTTCGGGTGGGAAACCAATCTTATCGACCAGCAGACGATAACTGCGGGTACAAATTTCCACCTTGCGCTGCAAGGTATCGGCCTGACCCTGCTCATCAAATGCCATCACAATCACTGCCGCACCATAACGGCGCGCCAATTTGGCATGATGAAAAAACTCTGCTTCACCTTCTTTCATGCTGATCGAATTGATGATCGGTTTGCCTTGCACACATTTCAAGCCGGCTTCAATTACGGTCCACTTGCTGGAATCGAGCATGATCGGCACTTTGCAGATATCCGGTTCGGCCGCCAGCAGATTCAGGAAAGTCACCATGGCTTTCTGCGAATCCAGCATGGCTTCATCCATATTGATATCGATGATCTGCGCGCCATTTTCCACTTGACTGCGCGCCACACTCAATGCTTCCGCGTAATCGTCGTTGAGAATCAAACGAGCAAATGCTCGGGAACCTGTGACATTGGTCCGTTCACCGACATTGACAAACAATGAATCATCTCCGATGTTCAACGGTTCCAGACCGGACAAACGCAATTTTTTCGGGATTTCGGGTACCTGACGTGGCGCGATATTCGCAACCGCTTGCGCGATAGCCTTGATATGTGCCGGTGTCGTGCCGCAACAACCGCCGACAATATTGACAAAGCCCGCTTCTGCAAATCCCTTGATCTGGTTTGCAGTATATTCCGGTGATTCGTCGTAACCCGTTTCAGATAAAGGATTCGGCAAACCAGCATTGGGATGCACGCTGGTATACACATCCACCACACCCGCCAGTTCTTCAATATACGGGCGCATCAATTCTGCACCAAGGGCGCAATTAATACCAACCGATAATGGCCGGGTATGACTGATTGAATTCCAGAACGCTTCCGGTGTTTGTCCTGACAGCGTACGCCCGGATGCATCGGTGATGGTAACCGAGATCATGATCGGCAGCCGTATATCATGATCGACAAAGTATTGATCAATAGCAAACAGCGCCGCTTTTGCGTTAAGTGAATCGAAAATAGTTTCAACCAGCAGAATATCAGCCCCGCCGTCGACTAATCCGCGAATCGACTCGGTATAATCAGTCACCAATTGATCAAATGTAATGCCGCGAAAACCCGGGTCGTTGACATCAGGAGAGATAGATGCGGTTTTGGTGGTGGGGCCCAGCACACCGGCAACAAAACGCGGCTTCTCCGGTGTTTTTTCCTCATACGCCTGTGCCGCTTCGCACGCCAATTTTGCCGCAGCAAGATTCAGTTCGTACACCACATCCTGCAAGTGATAATCAGCCATCGAAGCTGCGGTAGAATTAAACGTGTTGGTTTCGATAATATCTGCACCCGCTTCCAGATATCCGCTATGAATCGATTTAATAATATCCGGCTGAGTCAACGTCAACAAGTCATTGTTTCCTCTCAGATCATGCGGAAAATCAGCAAAACGCTGTCCGCGAAAATCTTCCTCGGAGAGCTTGAAAGTCTGAATCATCGTCCCCATCGCGCCGTCCAGAATCAGGATGCGTTGTGCAAATAAGCTTTCGAGTAAAGTAGTACGGGGGTTTTTATTCATCGAGAAACATGTTCAAAAGAAACTGAATTGGCTATTATACCTCAGCGTATACCTGCGACTGCATCACTGATTAGGGGTAGAGCAACAGCAACCGATATCCAAGTGCATCCACTTGATCGCTGTCAAAATCCAATCGGATCTCTATTTCTTGTTGAGGCTGAATAAATTGCAACGACTTATCCGCCTCTTGCAAATAATCCTGTGCCACAAAAATACGACTGGCAATTAATTCTTCCCGTGCATCCAGTAATGATAGTTGCAATGCGGGCCATGCCTGTGGAAAAAGCGCGTAATTATGGATAGTTGCATACATCGTGGCTACTCCGGGGTGTTGCGCAGGATTTTTCTGCAATTCGGAAGATTCGATGCCGATCAGACTGACTTCTTGCGGATAAGGCACTATACACCATAAGAATTCGCATAATCGCTCCAAACGAGGCCTGATTTCCGGTGCAATCATAGTCAACTCAGTGCGATAGCCATATGCTATCTGACCCACCAAGAGCAACGCCAGTAGCGCATTCACCAATTCCCACTTTACATACCACCGCCTATCCGGTTTCTCATCCCCGAACAAAGGGGCCGATGTTTCAGTTGCCTCAACTGTTTGAGCTATCTCGGTTGTTTCGGTTGTTTCTTGTTTCAACTCCGAAATGACGCGCGTTTCAACTTCATTATCGGTGCTTTCAAGAATGACTTGATTTTCGGCCTCTATTTCAGTCGTGCTGAAAGTATATAATTGAATCTGGGAGGTATATTCGATGGCCGATTCATTCACCGTAATCAGCGTGGCGAATCCGTTGAATATCCGTTGGCAGCATCCGCAACGCACATCGCCCCCATGCGCCTGCAATTGCGCAGCATTCACACGAAAGGTAGTACTGCAACCTGGACAGAGTGTTACAAGCGCCATAGGTAATTGCCTGAATGAATCGTCACGTTAAGTGGATCAGCGAACTGTGTATTTGCCAAACCTGAAAACTCGATAAAGGCGATAATTATTTCACCTTTTGCTGCCGGTTAACAATACCCATCCTTGCTGTTCATTACCGCTGTCCATATCAAACCACTGTTGATAAGCATACTTAACTTCTGCAGCTTGCTGCTGCAAGATTCCAGACAATACAATGGAGCCCTGTTGTCGAACTAATTGCGCCAGAACTGGTGCCAACATGATTAAAGGATTCGCCAGAATATTGGCAACCACAACATCCGCTTGTTCCTGCGCTTGCAAATCTCGTGTAGCAACCTGATGTTTAGTTGTAAAAAAGAATTGAGACGCAGCGCAATGATTCCTGGCTGCATTTTCCTGGCTGGCTTTAATTGCCTGGGAATCAATATCAATGCCAGTGACATGACTAGCACCCAGTTTTAATGCAGCTATCGCTAATATCCCGGAGCCGCAGCCATAATCAACAATCCTAGCGTCTGGTCGCAAATTCTGATCCAACCAGCTGAGACACAACTGCGTCGTAGGATGACTCCCGGTACCAAATGCCAACCCTGGATCCAATATCAGATTAATCGCGTCAGGATCAGGTGCCTGATGCCAAGTGGGGACAATCCATAACCGCCGCGAGATTTGAATGGGATCAAATTGTGATTGAGTCAGCCGCACCCAGTCCTGCTCTTCAACACGTTCCAGACGGAAATCCAGTTGGTTGCCCGGTTGCGCAATAGGGGTCAGATTGCGTAAAATTTCATCGATATCAGCATCTTGACAGAACAGTGCTGACACTTCAGCATTGCGCCAGATTTCTTCGCAAGGTTCTCCAGGTTCTCCGAACAGCATTTGTTCGTCTTGCGTGTCAGCCGCCGCATCATGAATATCCACCGATAACGCGCCCTGCTCCATCAATGCGTCACTCAACAACTCGGCATTCGCTGCGTCAGCTTTGATAATTAGCGTAACCCAGGACATGCTTAATGCAATGGGCTTGCGGTCAAATCCACCGCTCAATCAGTTTTAGTTTTATTATGCAGTGCAAGCTTTTGTTCCAGATAATGAATTGAAACGCCACCGCGCAAGAAGGATGCATCATTCATCAAGTCCCGATGCAATGGAATATTGGTTTTGATCCCGGCCACCACCATTTCAGACAGCGCAATTCGCATGCGCGCAATCGCTTGCTCACGGGTATCGCCATAGGTAATGATTTTACCAATCATCGAATCGTAGTATGGCGGTACCATATAATTATGGTAAACATGCGAGTCGACTCGCACTCCAGGGCCGCCTGGCGCATGATATTGCGTAATTCGCCCGGCAGAAGGGGTTAATTTATAAGCATCTTCAGCATTGATGCGGCATTCTATGGCATGCCCCTTGAACACAATATCTTTCTGATGCATCGGTAAAACCTTACCAGCCGCGACATTGATTTGCGCCTGCACCAGATCAATACCTGTGATCGCCTCCGTTATCGGATGTTCCACTTGCAAACGGGTATTCATTTCAATGAAGTAAAATTCATTGTTCTCAAACAAAAATTCAAACGTGCCTACACCGCGGTATTTGATTCGGCGACAAGCATCAGCACAACGCTCACCGATTTTATTACGCAATTTCTCAGATATTCCAGGCGCAGGCGCTTCCTCGAGAATTTTCTGGTGACGGCGTTGCAAAGAGCAATCTCTTTCGCCCAAGTGAACAGCATGGCCATGCTCATCCATTAATAACTGAAATTCGATATGACGCGGGTTTTCCAGAAATTTCTCTACATAAATTGTTGGATTGCCAAATGCCGACTGCGCTTCATTGCGTGTCATGATAACTGCGTTAGATAGAGCAGCTTCGGTATGCACCACCCGCATACCACGCCCACCGCCCCCACCTGCGGCTTTAAGAATTACGGGATAACCGATCTCCTTGGCAATCTTTTTTATCTCGTCAAGGTCTTCCGGTAACGCGCCATCCGACCCCGGAACGCACGGAACACCGACAGCTTTCATGGCATTCTTTGCGCTGACCTTATCTCCCATCAAACGAATTGTTTCTGATCGTGGACCAATAAATACAAATCCACTTTTCTCAACTCGTTCGGCAAAATCCGCATTCTCGGACAGAAATCCATAACCGGGATGAATAGCCTCCGAATCGGTCACCTCGGCGGCACTGATAATGGCCGGAATATTAAGGTAACTCTGTCCGACAGGAGCTGGGCCAATACATACCGACTCGTCGGACAACATCACATATTTCGCTTCAGCGTCAGCTTCTGAATGCACCGCCACTGTTTTGATGCCCATCGCACGGCAGGCACGCTGAATCCGCAACGCAATTTCGCCACGATTTGCAATAAGAATCTTCTCAAACATAGCTATCCGATCTCTATTCAGAGAATTATTGAATTACGAATAAAGGCTCACCGTACTCAACCGGCTGCCCATTCTCTGACAAAATCGCTTTGACCACACCATTTTTATCCGCTTCTATTTCGTTCAGCAATTTCATGGCCTCAATGATGCAGAGCGTATCCCCAACCTTCACGCTCTGTCCAACTTCAATAAATGGACTGGCCCCTGGCGATGCCGCCCGGTAAAATGTGCCCACCATCGGAGACTTGACAATATGCCCATCTGGGATGGATTTATTATTTGAGCCTACTGCTTCAGCAGACGTATTGGCTTCAGAAATTGTTGCTGGCGCTGGCTGAGAAGCCGGAGGCATCATTGCCGCCATAGGCGGCGGCATGAAAGCATAGTTCTGCACACCGGAACCGGATTTACTGATACGCACTTTTTCCTCGCCCTCTGTAATCTCCAGTTCGGCAATACTCGACTCTTCAACCAACTCAATAAGCTTCTTAAGCTTTCTTAAATCCATATCCAATCTCCCGAGACATTGTCTCGCTGTAAGGAAGTTTTACAACTATAGTCAATCGCAACAGATCTTCAAGATGTCATCGCATATTTTAGTGCTAATTCATAGCCCTTAGCACCTAAACCACTGATAACACCAATTGCCAAATCTGAAAAATAGGAATGCTGACGAAAAGATTCACGAGAATAAATATTCGATAAATGCACTTCGATAAATGGCAGCTTAATCGTGGCAATTGCATCCCGCATAGCAATGCTGGTATGCGTGTAAGCAGCCGGATTGATAATAATGAAATTGGTTCCGTCATTCATCGTTTGCTGTATTCTTTCAATCAATGCTGACTCTGCATTACTCTGAAAGAAATCTAGTTTAAACCCAGTATTTTCAACTAATTCACTCAAATTTCTGTTAATATCCTGCAATGTCGCGCCGCCATAGATCTCGGGCTCACGCACACCCAACATATTCAAATTGGGTCCATGAATAATCAAGATATTACTCGCCTTCGTCTTTTCTGCATCCATTTGCGAATTATGTACCGTTGCAATAAAAATGTACAGATTTTTGACGAATTTCGCCGAACTTAAGCGAAAATTGTCAGAAAAACATTGAAAACCAATCATTGTGAAAAAGTTCATTTTACGGCAATAAAAAAAGTACAAACGCCACATTCAAATCTTTATCATTTGCCCGCAATTCCTCAACCATCTATAATACCTCGCTCGATTTAAGCCGGGCTGTTGTAGCTCAGTTGGTAGAGCAACTGATTCGTAATCAGTAGGTCGGAGGTTCGATTCCTCTCAACAGCACCATTAATTCAATAGGTTACAGAAGATTTAATTCTTTATTATTTATCAGGGTTACACGGGGGTAACATTAAAACCATCTTTTATGCCTAACTTATTGAAGAATGAAATGCAAGAGTGTTGCTGCTAACTGAAAACTGACCACCTGTGCTAATTGAAATTTGACCAGGTGAAATAGTGGTATAGCGTACTATACCGCTGTGGATAAGTCGACCAAACTGAGATGGTTTTGCCTCC
>RRZU011021185.1_pt1 | contig 35472 bp, 41 predicted proteins | sample 2165561 | NCBI WGS metagenome assembly RRZU01 (sample SAMN10456909, study PRJNA506462) | wastewater metagenome | isolation source: wastewater sludge | place: USA: Moscow, Idaho | reverse complement strand
CGATGTTATATTCTTCTTAGCAAGCATTGCGGTTTTGCCATTCGTTCACGCATACGTATACACTCTATACAGAAAAATGTTATGAAAAATGCTAGTGCAAAGGCCCGAGTCGAACAACTAAAAAAACAACTTCAACAGTATGCTTATGAATATTATGTGGCTGATAACCCGTCTGTTTCTGATGCCGTTTACGACGGGTTGATACAAGAACTAAAAGAATTAGAGGCTGCAAACCCAAGTCTGGCTACAAGTGATAGTCCAACGCGGAGGCTGTATAGTGAGCCACTCGATAAGTTCGAAAAAGTTGCCCATTCCAAGCCGATGATTTCGCTGAATGATGTTTTTTCGCGTAGCGATGTAGAGGCTTGGCTAAAGCGAATGGAAAAGTTGCTACCAGGGACAAAGCATGAGTTTTTCTGTGATACAAAAAAAGATGGCCTGGCGTGCGCGATTATATATCAAGACGGTGTTTTTAGCAGGGCAATAACTAGAGGCGACACCAAGATTGGCGAGGACGTGACCGAGAATGTTCGAACAATCAAGAATGTGCCAATGCGCCTAAGAGAAAACGCCAAAAATAAACTATTTTTAACTGGCCGAACAGAGATACGCGGCGAAATAGTGATGCTAAAAAAAGAGTTTGAAAAGCTAAACCGCATGCGCGAACAACAAGGGCTGCCGATTTTTGCTAATCCTCGAAATCTTAGTGCTGGGACTATTCGTCAATTGGACCCAAAACTAGTGGCTGAAAGACCGCTACACTTCGTAGGTTATGACTTGCTGCGCGACGACGAAGCTCTGGTCCCAACAAATAAATTCGCCTATGATGTCATGACAGACGTTGGGATTACGCGCAGCCCAGAAGCTGAAGTGTTAGCTAACTTGGATAAAGTTATGGATTTTGTTAATAGGTGGGAAGAAAAGCGCCACGAATTGCCATATATAACAGATGGTATAGTAATAAAGATTAACGACCGAGCAAAATACCAAGAATTGGGTGTTGTCGGGAAAAATCCGCGGGGTGCAGTTGCTTATAAGTACCCTGCAGAGCAGGCAACCACAATAGTAAAAGACATTGTAATTAGCATAGGTCGAACCGGTGCAGCTACGCCAGTAGCGGTTTTTAACCCAGTCATTGTAGCGGGCACAACTGTTCAGCACGCTAGTTTGCACAATGCGGACGAGATAGCTAGAAAAGATGTGCGTATTGGAGACACAGTGGTTATTTTTAAGGCGGGCGATATTATCCCGCAAGTAGAGTCGGTTATCTTGGAGCTTCGTCCAAAGAATGCTAAAAAAATTGACTATGAAAAAGAGTTGAAACGGCAGTATCCAGAGCTAGAATTCGAACGTGCCGAGGGAGAAGTTGTATATCGCGTAAAAGGCCTGACTGGCCCAATAATCTTGAAACGCGCAATTCAGCATTATGCCAGCAAAGGCGCATTAGATATAGACACCTTGGGCGAAAAAAACGTTGACGCGCTGGTGGATGCGGGGTTGGTAAAAAGCAGCGCAGATATCTATGGTTTGAAATATGATGATGTTCTAAAATTGGATAGGTTCGCTGAGTTATCCAGCAAAAACTTGATTGAGGCCATAGAAAAAGCTAAAAAACCAAGCCTAGAGAGGTTTATCTTTGGTCTTGGCATTCGTCACGTGGGACAACAAACAGCGATTGATCTGTGCGAGCACTATGGGTCGTTAGAAAAACTGCAGAAAACATCGCTAGATGAGTTGCTATCAATAGATAACATCGGCGAGACAGTTGCAGAATCAATAATTGCTTGGTTTTCGGACACAGACAACACCAGGGTACTGGACAAGTTTGCTGAGTTCGGCGTAAAGCCTTTCTATGAGTCTCGGGCAACAGGAAAATTAGCTGGCAAACAATTTGTGATAACAGGCACTCTAGAATCAATCAGTCGTGACATGGCGGCTGAGAAAATACGTTCACTAGGTGGAACTTTTCAATCTAGCGTAGGAAAAGATACAGATTACCTGGTGGTAGGTAAAAACGTTGGCGCCAGCAAACTAGCAAAAGCCGCGAAACTAGGCACAAAGCAAATTTCAGAATCTGACTTGCTAAATATGGTAGGTTGACAGATTAGGAGCATAAGCGTTTAATATAAGTGTATCGTGCGCAAGCGGCCGTTTGTGTTAAAACAAAAATATAAAAACAAAATGTTAAAACAAAAATTGTGCCGCTCTGGTGGGCGCGCACGATTTTTTTATTCTTCAGTTGTCATAAGGGTTCTGGGACACTGTTCATCTACATAAAATATAGTCGTAACATTTCCTGCCGAACCCATCCCTATGAATCTGAGCAATGGTCCATCATCAGACCTATCTCTGGGCTGGTCCGGCATATATTCGAGCCCAGCTGCCGATATTAAGTTCAAAACTGTATTAGGCGATCCTGTTGTGCTGATAGTTACATTTCTTGCATCAAAGTAATCCTGCCCAGAATAGTCTCCACTAGCTGGATCGACAAGATGCCGATCATCAGGAGAAACCCAAAACATACCTACTTTTTCGCCCGAACCAGGCAAAGTAACATTTAGTGCTTCTGTAACAACCCTAAAACCATCTATATTCATATAGTAAACCATACTATATATTGCGTATAAAATCAAGCCTTTATTATAGACAACAAACCCTTATGGTTGTGTTTTATGCAAAAACCTTGTAATTTATGTAGATTATGCCAGGCCGAGAAGAGTTAGTCGTTAACCCAACAGACCAGGATATTGTAGAGCATTTCTCAGGCGTCCATTCTCGGAATACTGGGTTTGAAGTGTTAAAAGTTGACCCAGAAACTTTCAGAGTACCCCCAACAGAATGCGATTTCGCTGGGCTGCCATATGAAAGCACTGTTCATGAACTACATGTTGATTTTGAATCCAAACTTGCTCGTATGCAAAGTATGTCTGACCGGGACAGGGGGAGATTTGCCGGACGTCTATTATTGTCTGATTGGCTAACTTTGATTGAACATACGAGCAAAGGCAAATATAACGATGCCCAAGGTTTTTGGGCGCAATCCCCTGTTGTCAGGCCAGTAACACTGCTCAGGCTGGGGGCAAAAGTTAAACCCTCTAGACTCACTCAATTTCAAGCAGAACGTGTAGCAGATGAGTATAAGGAAATGACAGGTCGCGAAGAGGATAAGAGGCCGGTTTTTGAACTCTATATTTCGCACTCGGCGCTTATCGAGAGCAAGCCAGTGGCTTCAAGGCTACTTGGCCGATTGCAGTGATAGACTTTTGCGGCACTATTAATTCGGCTAGAACCTTACTTGCTATTAGTCATCAAAGATAAACGGGTACCGTTGGGTCAAAAGGTCTATCGCAAAATATTCTTACACTAATGGCAGGTTCTTCGTTATACATTTTTGAATAGGCAGTAAAGAAGTCAACTATACATTCAAAATCACCTACTTTTTTCTTGTTTAATTGATCTGGCTGATAATCAACTCCCTGACTAATTTTTTTAAACCAAGGGATGGTTGGATAATCTGGACGTGATTGCCACCCGTTAGCCTGTAGTGCTTGACTTAATTTAGCTGCGTTTTGGTTAAAGCTGTTCTTGCCAGCTGTGTCTGTAGGAACTTTTATCAAACGATCTATGCCCGATGAACACTCAAAATAAGTTCCACCACTGTACTGCGTGTCACCCTCATGTATGGGTTCATATGTCGTATAGCCACATTTGGTATCAAGCCTTGTTAGGTCGGTAAAGCCCAAAGACTTTAAAACGTCTTTCAAAGGTCTAATCTGTGAACTTACCGTATGCTCGGCCTTCTTTCGATAATAAGTTTGGTTAAACCAACGTTTAGCGGGGAACAAAAAAACGACAACCGACACCAATATTGCTAGAATTGCTATGAAGATAATCGTTTTTTTGTTTTGTAGCCGTCGTTTCATGAATGAAGTATATCAAAATACAAATAACCCATGAAAAACCATGGGTTATTTGTATGGTGGAGCATAGCGGACTCGAACCGCTGACCTCTTCGCTGCCAGCGAAGCGCTCTAGCCAACTGAGCTAATGCCCCACGTCGTCGACGTGTGATTGTTTATTATCGACCAGCCGACAACTAATTTTACAAGAGGAAACTAAAAAATCCTAGAGAACTGGTACAATGAATGTCATGACCAAAAAAGTTACTAATACGACAATTGACGGACAGAAGACACTAATCGTGTGGTTGTTTGTTTTGGCAACGTTGATATTTGCTGGTGGGTTATATGGTTGGTATCAATATATTCATAAGAGTCCATACAGAGTATTTTGGGGAATGGTAGACAACAACTTGCGCACTTATGGCGTGACTAGGACTTATCAACAGAAAAACCCCGGCATCACACTCGAGCAAAATTTACGACTTGCTCTGGGGGCTAATAATGTTGCGGTAGGTATAACAAATATAAAGCAGGTAAACGAAAATGGTAAAAAAACAGAAATAACAAGTGAAGTAGTTGGTACACCTAAAGCCAATTTTGCGCGTTACACAAAGATAAACACGGAACAAAATTTAACGAAGTCATCTAAAGCAAATCTAGAACAGTTGAAAAATACCTGGAGCAAGGAAGAGCTAAATCGACCAGAACAAGTTAGCCAGAGTGTTTTCTCCGAGGCAGCTTACTTTGTTGCGGTGCCATACGCGAATATCAGCTTAAAAGATCGAAGCTCTATAGTCACCTTCATGAAAGACAAAAATGTTTACGATGTAGATTTTAAAGATACCCACATCGTGACAAAGAGTGGGAAAAAAGCTATTTCATACAAACTGAAAATAAATGTAGCAAAACATCTGGAAATGTTAAAAAAACTCGACACGATTTTGGGCCTAAACCAACTGAATAAAGTAGGTGCTCCATCAGAAGATTCCGCACCAGTCGAACTGAGAATGATAGTTGGTATTGATTCTCGCCAGCTACTATCGGTAGATTATGTTGGCGCAAATAGAACAGAAAATTTTAGCACCTTTGGCGCTAGGGTAAATACTGATTTGCCAAAGGCTAATTTGACTCGAGCTCAGTTAGAGCAAAAACTCCAAGATCTACTTTCTGGTTCGTAGAAAGAGCATCACGTATTTTTGAAGTAATTAAAGTATAATCATTATATGCAAGTTGTTATTGATGGGCTGCTAACTAACTACCAAAAACAGGGTAGTGGCAAAAAATGCGTATTATTGCTACATGGTTGGGGCGATTCACTAGCGACTTTTTCTGATTTATCGAAGAAACTAGAGAAAACCTACACGGTATATTCACTAGATCTACCGGGGTTCGGCCAATCCCAAATGCCGGACGAGGCTTGGAGCTTGGATAATTACGGGCATTTTATACATAATTTTTTAGAAAAACTCGGGGTTCATGATCTGCTTGCTGTGGTTGGGCATTCGAATGGCGGCGCCGTAGCCATACGAGGTATCGCTTTACAGGCTTACGAGCCAAAAAAACTAGTATTGTTATCAGCCTCGGGAATACGAAACAGTCAGCCAGTCAGGCGTTTGACACTAAAAGTTATTGCTAAAACTGGCAAAGTTGCCACGTTTTGGTTGCCACGACGGTACAAAAGAAAACTCCAGAAGAAACTCTACGGTGTTGCTGCATCAGACATGTTGGTCGTGCCGCACATGAAAGAAACTTATAAAATTACCGTTAGGCAAGATGTTCAGCAGGACGCCAAACATGTGAGGCAACCGACGTTACTAATTTACGGCGCATCTGACAAAGCCACCCCTCCAGAATTCGGCCATATTTACAAAAAATTAATACCTAATGCAAAGTTAGAGATTGTTGATAATGCGGAGCATTTTGTTCACCATGATCAGCCGGAACTTGTGATGAAATTAATCGAGGAATTTTTGAAATGATGAGCTTAATTTTTATGTATTCTTGGCGTTATCCAGAAGTGCTGGTGTATATGCTGCAAAGCACCGAATATAAGGTCCCAGCCTATATAAAGTGGCTGCATAGAACCAAAAATTTTTCAAAGGTTATGTATCGTCGCCAGCTAGATAAAACAAAAGCCGCCAGAATGTTGGTTGCTGCCATGCGTTTTGGAATGATAGTCCAGGTATTGATTGGCGCAATGATATTAGTTTTTGGGTATCGGTCCGACAACTTTTTGATTTTCGGTTTAGGAGTATTTTTGGTTTTTAGTTATCCGACCATATGGGCATACTTGGTGACTTTGCCACTACAATTCGGTCGGTGGTTTATCATGAACCCCAAGTACCGGAGAGAAGTAAAAGCCTCTGAAACAGTTTTCGCAAACCATCATGGTGTAAAAATCGCAGTTGCTGGAAGTTATGGCAAGACGAGCATGAAAGAACTGCTGAACACTGTTTTGTCCGAGGGCAAAAAAGTCGCAGCAACACCTGCAAACAAAAACGTTGCAATTTCCCATGCTAGGTTCGCCGGGGAACTGAAAGGCGACGAAGACATATTGGTAATAGAGTATGGCGAGGGCGCCCCAGGTGACGTTGTTAGGTTTTCAAGCGTAACGCACCCGGATATTGGCATAATAACAGGGCTAGCTCCAGCACATTTGGACCAATACCCATCTTTGGCATCGGCCGGAAAAGACATCTTCGCATTATCAAAATATGTTGGTGCGGACAATACGTATGTAAATAACGAGTCAGAGGCTGTCAAGGATTTTCTAAAACCAGATATGCATACATATGACCATAGGTCAGTTTTAGGCTGGAAAATATCAGACATAAAACTTGATTTTACGGGTATAAAATTTGTCATGAAAAAAGGCACAGACACGCTACACCTGGACAGTGGATTGCTAGGCAGGCATCAAGTTGGGCCACTTGCAGTCGTTGCAGCTCTTGCCCATAAATTAGGATTAACAAAATATCAAATAGAAAAAGGTATTAGCAGAACTACAGCTTTCGAACATCGCATGCAGCCCAGAAGCCTAAGAGGAGCATGGATACTCGATGATACCTATAACGGCAATATTGATGGCATGAAAGCAGGGCTAAAATTACTGCAAGAACTGCCGGCAAAACGAAAAATCTACGTAACGCCGGGGCTAGTCGATCAAGGCGAAGAAACTAAACACGTTCACGTAGAACTAGGCGTGGCAATAGCCAAAGCCAACCCCGATAAGGTAGTCCTGATGTTCAATTCCGCCACACGCAACATAGAAAAAGGCCTGGAAAAGGGAGGCTACAAAGGCCAAATCCAGGTAGAGCATTACCCACTGGATTACTACGTAAACTTAGAACATTTCGTGGCTGCTGGCGATGTGATAATGCTGCAAAATGACTGGACCGACAACTACTCCTAAACGCCGTCCTTGGCGCATTACTGTGGCTTTGCTACTTGTCTTTTAGGTTATAGCCACCGTCTACTAGAATGTCTGTGCCTGTGACATAACTAGCATCTTCAGATGCCAAAAACATTACGGCATTAGCAATTTCTTCGGGTTGCGAAATACGACCCACCAAAGTTCCTTTGTTTATGCGGTCAAATGTCTCCGGAGACCACAGTTTAGACATATCTGTCGCAACGTAACCCGGTGACACAGAGTTGAAACGGATTTTTGGGTAGGCTTTTGCCAAAGCTTGGGTTATGGCTATTACAGCAGCTTTGGTTGCACCGTAATTTAGGCTGCTGAGTGAAGTTAGGTTGTAGTGACCTTTCAGAGATGCGACATTTACAATAGAACCTGATCCGCTTTTCACCATTCCAGCCACCACAGCTTGTATGCAGTGCAGAGTACCCAGAACGTTTACATTGTATTCTCGCATTGCATCTTTATCATCTACATCTGAAACGTCTTTCATGCCGGAGCTACTGACCCCAGCATTGTTAACTAGTATGTCGATATGCCCCAGTTTGGTTATGGCGTCAAGAGTAGCTTTTTTATCTGTTATATCAAAACATGTTTTGGTTGAACCACTGATTTCTTTATGCGTCTTTTCGAGTTGTTCAGAATCTTTACTGCCGTGAACGATTACCTTATAGCCTTGCTTTGCTGCCAGTTTTGCTACCGCCTTGCCTATACCCCTGCTCGAACCTGTAATAAGTATTGTTTTCATATGGTTAGATTATACATTAACCACGTTTTATTAGTTTATTACAATTAATGGGGTTTAATTGTAATAAAATGAGTGTACAATAGAGCTTATGAAAACAATTGCAGTCATATTTGGTGGGCGATCAACAGAGCACGATGTATCAATAGTAACGGCGATAGCCAGCATAATTAAACCCCTAGAATTAACCAAACAGTACAAGGTCGAGGCAGTATATATAGCCAAAGACGGTAGCTGGTATTGGGATGAAAAACTAAAAGATATAAGCCTTTATCAATCTGGCGAGATCGAAGATTTCATGCATAAAGCACCAAAAGTGCACATTCTGTTCGATGACGGGTTGACTCTTGTTAAATCTAGTCAATTTGCTGGACGCAAACAGTACAAGAAAATCGATGTGGTTTTCCCAGCTATGCACGGAACGCACGGCGAGGACGGCGAGCTAATGGGGGTACTCGACATGGCTAATGTTCCGTATGTTGGCTGTAATGTGCCATCTAGCGCAGTGGCTATGGACAAAGTTCTATCAAAACAAGTAACAGGCAGCGCTGGAATTCCTAGTACGCCATGGGTCTGGTTTTATTCACGCGATCTAGGCAGGGACCACAGCAAAATTATAAAAAGCATTGAAAAACTTGAATATCCTCTATTCGTGAAGCCCGCGCATTTAGGCTCGTCCATTGGTATAACAAAAGTTGATTCCGCCGACCAGCTTACCAACGCCCTGGAAGTAGCAGCCCATTACGACGATAAGGTTATAGTCGAGCAGGCCGTCAACAACCTAGTAGAAGTTACTCTGCCAATTATAGGTAACGAAGATCCAGTACCGGCACTGCTAGAACAACCACTAATACATTCAGAAGATTTCTTCGACTTCGAGACCAAATATATGAGTGGTGGCAAAAAAGGTGGTGGTAAGAAAATGGGTGGCAAGCAGGGTGCCCAAGGCTATAGCAAAATCCCGGCAGATCTGCCAAAGGATTTATACGACGAAGCAGTAGATCTGGGTCTAAAAGTCTACAAAACGGTTGGTTGTAGCGGAACCGCCCGAATCGACATGCTAGTGGATGCAAAAACAAAACAGGTGACATTTAACGAGATAAACCCGCTGCCAGGCAGCCTGTATGCCCACAACTGGCAACAAAACGGAGTATCGAGCATTGACCTGGTGACACGACTGGTTGATTATGCCCTGGACCGCTGGAACAAGCAGCAAAAACTAGCAACGGCATTTAGTACTAACTTTCTAAAACAGTTCTAGCTATGAAAAAATTTGAGCTAACAACATCAGATGTTTATTTTCGTGGGGAATTTGTGCCTTTTAAAGAAGCGAACCTGAATATAACTAGCTCGCCAGTACTATACGGACTCTCAATTTATACAGTTTTTGCAGCTTCTTGGAATAATGAAGAACAAAAGCTATATATTTTTCGCTTGAAGGATCATTACAAACGACTAGTGAACTCGGCAAGAATTATGAATTTTCATAATTTTCAAGATCGTTGCTCTTTTGCAGAGTTTCAGTCGATTATGAAAGAATTATTGACCAGAAATAAGGCAGAAGAAGATGTACTAGTTAGGGTTACTATTTTTATTGACGAACTAGTGGCTGGGACAAAGCTACATGGCTTGACGAATAGCTGGTCAGCGTACATTACGCCAATGGGCGAAATCTTGCCTCTCTCGGGTATTAATGTCTGTGTTTCCAGCTGGGCCAGAACACCGGACAATTCTATCCCAGCCCGAGCGAAAGTTAACGGCAATTATGTCAACGCCAGTCTGATGAAAAATGAAGCACTACGCGGTGGGTTTGATGATGCAATCGCACTGGACCACAACGGCCATGTTAGCGAAGGAACAGTCACAAATATATTTCTTGTCAGGGATGGGGTGCTGATTACGCCAGATTCGTCATCAGACATTGTAGAAGGTATTACAAGAGATAGTATTATAAAGATTGCCGATAATTTGGGCTTGCCTTGCCAGGAACGGACGGTTGATCGTACGGAACTATACGTCGCCGATGAAGTGTTTTTCTGTGGCAGCTCGGCACGAATAACACCAGTTTTGTCGGTAGATAAGAGAAAAATTGGCGATGGAGAGCCTGGGAAAATAACCAAAAATTTTATGCAGTATCTCGAGGCTTTACAGCGCGGTCAAAAAGATAATTTTCAGTCATGGTTAACAATAGTTTAGTGCAAATATAAAAATTGGTTATAATTACCCCTATATGAAACGCTATAATCCAAAGGAAATTGAGCCCAAGTGGCAGGCAAAGTGGGAAGCAGACGGCATTTACAAAGCTGACGAAGACCCAAAGAAGCCAAAAAGATATGTACTAGAATACTTCCCGTACCCAAGTGGTGCGGCTATGCATGTTGGTCATGTACGCAATTACACTATAGGTGATGCTATCGTGCGCTTTAACCGAATGCGTGGCCACAATGTTTTGCACCCAATGGGTTGGGACGCTTTTGGCTTACCAGCAGAAAACTACGCTATAAAAAACAAGGTAACGCCTAGAAAAGCAGTTGATGCGAACACCAAGCGGTTCAAGGAACAACTGATTCAGATGGGTTTTGGCTATGATTGGTCCAGGGAAATAGACAGTACGGATCCGAAATACTACAAGTGGACACAATGGTTCTTTTTATTGCTCCACAAACGTGGCTTAGCATACCAAAAAGAAAGTTTGCAGTGGTGGTGTCCAGTAGATAAAACAGTACTGGCTAACGAACAAGTCGAAGCAGGCCTGTGTTGGCGCTGTGGTAGCCAGGTTGTAAAAAAACCTCTGAAACAGTGGTTTTTCAAAATTACTGAATATGCTGATCGTTTAGTAAAAGACCTTGACGATGTAGACTGGTCTAAATCAATTAAAACTATGCAACGTAACTGGATAGGTCGTAAAGAAGGCATTAATATTACATACGAAGTTACAGATGCTAATAAAAGTGAAGAAATCACTGTTTTTACGACTCGCCCTGACACGAATTATGGTGCGACATTTGTCGTTGTAGCGCCCGAACATGAATTTGTTCAAAAAGTTATTGATCAGGAGATTGTTCCAAAAGAAGGCCCTTCTCATTATCAGGCAATTAAGCATTATGTTCAAAAATCGTTAAGCAAAAGTGAAATAGAACGCCAGGAAGAAGGCCGTCTCAAGACAGGGGTGTTTACGGGGCTGCATATAATCAACCCATTAAATAATCAAAAGCTACCAATTTGGGTATCAGATTTTGTTCTAGCGGGTTTTGGTACCGGCGCTGTTGTTGGCGTGCCTGGTCATGATATGCGGGACTATGAATTTGCGAAACAATTTGATATTGCAGTCGAGCGTGTAGTGGTTGGTCTTGATGGTGATGTGTCGCCTATTACTGATCCCGAGCAAGTACAAGAAAAGACCGGGAAAATGATGAATTCTGGTCCGCTCGACGGTTTGGATATTCACGAAGCAACAACAAAAATGATGGATCTAATGGAAGATAAAAATATGGGCGAACGGGTTGTCAGCTATTCGATTAGAGACTGGCTTATTAGCCGCCAAAGATATTGGGGTGCGCCTATCCCAATTATTCATTGCGCTAAATGTGGGGCAGTAGCGGTGCCGGAAGATCAACTGCCTGTTTTATTGCCTGATGTAAAAAGCTACGAGCCTAGCGGTGATGGACGAAGCCCGTTGGCTACCATTCCAGAATTTGTGAATACAACTTGTCCGGAATGTGGTGGTAAGGCAGAGCGCGAAACAGACACTATGGATGGATTCGCCTGCAGTAGCTGGTATTTCCTGCGATTTGCAGATCCGCACAACGACGAAGTGCCATTCACTAAAGAAAAGGCTGAGTTTTGGTTGCCGGTTGATGACTATATCGGCGGTGCAGAGCATGCTGTTATGCATCTTCTTTATGCGCGTTTCTGGACGAAAGTTATGTTCGATGAAGGTTTAATAAACTTCGAAGAACCTTTTAAGACACTTCGCAATCATGGGATGATACTGGCGCCAGATGGTACAAAAATGAGTAAAAGTAAAGGTAATACTATCGAACCCGGAGGTCTAATAGACCAAGGTTATGGCGCAGACTCTATTCGAATAATGGAGCTATTCTTGGGGCCGTGGAACCAGATGGCTAGCTGGTCTGTCGAAGGGATGGGCGGAGCTTTTCGCTTTTTGCAGCGTGTTTGGACATTAGTTTTAGAGTTCCAGGAGTCTGCAGAACCAAAAGGAAGCAATAACGACCTGTTGGTCCTACAACATAAAACAACTGCGAAAGTAAGCAAAGATCTAGAAAACCTTGGCTTTAATACAGCGATTTCTGCGCTGATGGAATACGTCAATGAACTTTATAAAATAAAAGCCGAGGATAATTATTCATCAAAAGAATGGGAGTCTGCAATTAATACTCTAGTCCAGCTTTTAGCACCATTTGCACCACATATTACTGAAGAGTTATGGAAAGCCCTAGGTAATAAAACGTCGGTTCATGTTAGCGATTGGCCGATGCATGACGATAAATATCTGGCTAGCGAGGCGACTAATATTGTGATCCAGATAAATGGTAAGGTTCGTGCAAACATTACTGTGCCAATGGATAGCGCAGAATCTGATGTCGTCAAAACAGCCAAAGCCGAAGCCAAAGTCATGAATTATCTAAAAGATAATCAAATCAAAAAGACGATATATATCAAAAACAAATTACTAAGTTTTGTAATATAAAATCACATGTTGCAACAGAGGTAGTTTTGTGCTAGACTAGTGCTTAACGTTCAAAATAATGTAAGGAAGTAGTTTTTATGGGTAAACCAAAAAAGAAGACAACACCCAGGCGAACCGGACAAAGGCGTAGCCATTTAGTAGTAAAACTTGCCCGCGCAGTCAACGCGAAATCACCTGTTAAGGCATATACTACGCGCAAAGAATCAGGGAAAAACGCCTAGTATTTGCACTGCAGGGCTAGTGATTCTAGGGTATAATAAAAACGTTGGGCATGACCCGCAAATTTTAGGAATTTAACAATATGGCATCCAATAGACACCTCGGTAGAATAGTTGCGCTGCAGACGTTGTTCGAGCAGGATTTTCGACTTGGCAGTAACGACAAATCGTTCAATTTGTCAGAAGTACTTGACCGAAACATAAAGCGTTACAGCAAAACACTTGATGACACCGTGTTTGTGACAGACATCGTCAATGGCATTAATGATAAAAGCGAACATTTAGATTCAGTATTACAACCACTGGCTCCAGAATGGCCGCTTGATCAAATTGCTAGAATGGACCGGATAGTTCTGCGGATTGGTGCCTACGAGTTAATGTATGAGAAGAAGACTCCGGCAAAAGTTGTTATTAACGAAGCCGTCGAGCTAGCAAAGGCATTTGGGGGCGACAATTCCTCAAAATTTATCAATGGCGTGCTGGGCACATTACTACGCCACCTAAACGGCGACACATCACCGCGTCCAGAAAAGCCTAAAGAAAGTGATATTAAAGAAGATGAATAGACCAAAACCCATAAAAGGATTCAAGCGTTTTGCTCAACGGCGAAGCCCGGCTATCAAGGAAGTTCTTCGCGAGCCTACTGCTGGTGGTGTGGTTTTTCGTAGAAATGAAAAAAATCAAGCAATCGAGATACTCTTGATTCAGGACGCAAAAGACCGTTGGACTATACCAAAAGGCCATATAGAAGAAGGCGAAACGGCCAAAGAAACAGCCGAACGCGAGATAAAGGAAGAGACGGGGCTCAGCAGTGTTCGCGTATTAAATTGGCTTGGCAAAATTAACTTTCAATACAGGCGCCAACAAAGCCTAGTCCTAATGACCACTGAGATATTTCTAGTTCATGCTAATAAAGATACCGATAAACTAGTGCCAGAGGAATGGATGAACGGCATAAAATGGTTCCCGGCCAACGATGCTCTGGAAAAAATTGAATATGAAGATATTAGTAAAATTATTCTGCTTGGGATGAAAAAAATAAGGAACTCAAATTTATGAACAAAGCGAACTACTTCGTCAAAACTTCCAGTCCGCATTCACCGTACACTTTAGGTACGGCTCGTTTGCGGGCTTCAGCCTTGCCTCGTATTTCATCTTTGTTAATAAAATTTGACTTGGTAGAAAAATAAATTATGCAAAATGTAGCGCCATACAATCAGTTCGCCCAAGATAAACTTGGCGTAACTTTTAAAGACATTACTTTGTTGGTCTTGGCATTTACGCACCGGTCGTACGTTAATGAGCACCGAAAAACTGTACAAGAGCACAACGAACGTTTAGAGTTTTTGGGCGACGCAGTACTCGAACTGGTTGTTACCGAATTTTTATACAGTAATTACGATGAGGCAGAGGGAATTTTGACCAACTGGCGCAGTAGTCTTGTCCGGACCGAGAGCATTGGTGATGCCGCAAAGCGAAGTGATTTTGAGCCACTCTTGAGATTGAGTCGTGGTGAAAGACGCGGGTCCGACAGAGCCAGAGCTCAGATATTGGCTAACACCTTTGAGGCTGTTGTCGGAGCTCTTTATTTGGATCAAGGTTACGAGGCTGCAAAGAACTTTATACACAGTAGTTTATTGCCAACTTTTTCTGACATCCTAGAGTCAGGTTCATGGATGGACGCCAAGTCGCACTTACAAGAAAAAGCTCAGGCTGCCGATAATGCGACGCCCATTTACCGGGTTATGGAAGAAGAAGGCCCAGATCATGACAAGATTTTTACAGTTGGCGTTTATGTTAACGACAAGCTAATGGGCACGGGCTCTGGCCCCAGCAAACAAATAGGCCAACAACAGGCTGCTTCCGTAGCACTAAAAAAATACCAATGATAAAAGTTGACAACAGAGGTGCTTATCTGTAAAATAAGCCAAAGATAGTTTTGTAAGTCTAATAATCCACAAGGAAGAGAAGTTATAAAGAAGATATGTTAGCTATTCGTTTGCAAAGAACCGGCCGTAAAGGCAACGCCCAATATCGAGTAATCGTTCAGGAGGCTCAACGTACACCTACTAGTGGGCGAGTAGTTTATCGTCTAGGAAGCTATGACCCCCATGCAAAAACTTTTGCAGTAGATAAAGAAAAAGCAGAGTTTTACCTCGGACATGGCGCACAGCCATCAGATAGAATTGCTAGACTCTTCAAAAACAATGGTGTTAAGTTACCCGATTGGGTAAAAATTAGCGAGCCCATAAAGCGAACAGTTCGTAACCCAGAAAAACTACGAAAGAACCAACCAGAGGTAGAAAAACCAGCTGAAGTTGTAGCCGAACAAGAAGAAACTGTTGCTGAAGAGCCTGCCGCCGATAATGCCGTCACAGCTGTAGAACCAACAGAAGTTGCAGCTGAAAGCGTTGCTCCAGCTGAAACTACGACTGACGAAGAAGCGCCAAAAAATGAAGAAAAACCTGCTGAAGCTGACTCAAAAGCCTAAGTGCTGTGTGATATAATTTTATACACCAAAAGACAGTAAATACTGAAAAAGGAGAAAATACAGTGAGTACAAGTATTGATGAACAATTCGTAGAATACGTAGTAAAAACAATCGTCGGCAAACCAGATGCAGTTTCCATCAAGAGGACTATTGATGAAAAAGGTGTGCTGTTAGAATTGACTGTTGACCCAGAAGATATCGGCCGAGTTATCGGGAAACGAGGATCAGGCGCACAGGCACTAAGAACACTGCTACGTGCACTGGGTACAAAAAACGATGCGCGCTATAATCTAAAAATTATCGATGTAGGTGGCGACCGACCAGAACGTCCTGCACGCGAAGATCGGCCAATCCCATCAGAGCAAAATGATCATCAACCCGAGCCTCAACAACCCGATGATGCGGTAGCAGAACAGACAGTTCAAGATACCCCAACTGAAGAAGTTGCGTTAGTAGAAGAAAAACCAGTAGACAATAGTGTGTTTGCAGATGACGACAAAGTAGAGGAAGACGAGGATGACAATAGCTCTAGTCTGGATAAGACACGCCGCGAGTTAGCTGACCTCGACGACCTAGACATTTAGAATGCTTTTCTCTTGGCATCATGTGCGATTTTCTTCTGCGTTACTCGGGAGCCGTACCGCATGTACGACTCACTCCGTTACTTAAAGAGAAATCACATCTGATACTCAAGTGTAAAACCATTCTCGCCCTGGGATTAGACGTTATTTGTTACTATGAAAGAATACATGAAGATATTTATTATAAGTTTATTCCCAGAGATGTTTGATGGGGTTTTAAATGCCAGTATGTTACATAAGGCTCAAGAAGTTGGTGCTGTTGAATTCGTGCATATACCTTTGAGAGATTTTGGGCTAGGGCCAAGGCATCAAGTTGATGATATCCCTTACGGTGGAGGGGACGGAATGGTGTTAAAACCTGAGCCTATTGTGGCAGCAATCGAAAGTGCTAAAAAACTATCTCCAAAGGCCAGAGTAGTCCTAGCTACACCGAGAGGAAAACTATACAAGCAGTCAGATGCCAAACGCTACGCGGCCGCCCAGCAAGATTTGATTTTCGTATGTAGTAGATACGAAGGCTATGATGAGCGAATTACAGATTACGTAGATGACCAAATATGCATGGGTAACTACGTACTAACTGGGGGCGAGCTACCAACAATGACAATAATCGATAGTATTGTTCGTTTACTGCCAGGGGTTCTGGGCGGGGAAACATCAGCCGAAAAGGAATCATTCCAGGCCGACGACAAGTATATAGAACACCCACACTACACTCGACCTGAAGACTTCAGAGGCAAAAAGGTCCCAGAAGTCTTACGAAGTGGTCACCACGGCGAAATTGAAAAATGGCGCAAGTCTCAATAAGTTTTTCTCTATTTTTAAAGCCTGATACAATAATAAAAAAGGAGTAGATGATGGTTGATTTACAGGCAGAAAACAAGAAAATCAGTGCTAGAGCAAAATCTACGCTAAAGGGGAAGACTATATCTGGGGCTGCCGAATTTACTGAGTACGATGTTGATGGCGCAAAATACGTTAGGATTGTCCTAGATATCAAAGGCGATACTAGCGTGTTAAAACCGGGGGTGCATGCTGTTCACATACATGAAAAAGCCAGTTGTGATTGCGATGATTTCAAATGTGCTGGTGGGCATTTTGACCCAGGCCCAAATGGCAACACCGACCCAGATGCAAACCACGGTTATCACGCTGGCGATTTGCCCAGTATAACATCTGATGAAAACGGTGAAGGGCACTTAGAATGCATCACCTCGCGCGTAACTCTCAGTGATGGGCCTGTATCAATCCTCCAACCCAAAGAAGGCACTTCAATTATGGTTCATGCTAATCCAGACCCATATACTCCAGGTGATTCAGGCTCTGGTCATAGTGGTGGGCCACGCCTAGCTTGTGGCACAATAGAAAAAAACTAAAAGTTTCCTTTAATTTTTTAATTATCTGGGCGATCAAGAAGAATAGGCCGATGCACGAAATGGCGATGCTGATAATAAAAATAGCTTCCAGCAAAATACCAATTGGCTTGTGTGCGAACTCACTTTTCCTGATCAGCCGTACACAAATTATCAAAAACAGTGGCAGTACCAGTAACATCATAGCGCCCATGTATAACATAAAAAACTCCTTATCTTGTTGAGCTAGCTCAAATTAACCAATTTTTTAATAGACGACAATAAATTTTTCTGCTTTGCTACCATTATCTCTTTTTTAGACAATGAAGCTGTGTCACGAAAAACCTCCATGAACATCTGAATAGTAGTGACAATCACGATCATCAGAACGGGCCCCAGAACAATACCCACAAAACCGAAGAAGGCTATTCCGGAGAACACTGAAAGCATCATCAGAGCAGAGTCTAATCGAGCTTCTTTTGGGACAAGCTTAGGACGCAGTACATTATCGATGTTGGTAACAATTAGCAAGTGGTTAGCTATAACGAGTACACCTTGCCAGACATTGCCCGTCAAGATCATCACTATACCAATAGGAATTGTCACGATGCCTGCGCCAAGCGGTACAATTGACAGAGTAGTTAGTAGAAGGGCAAAAAAGAAAAATAGATCTGACAAACCAGCAATAGAAAGAACAACAGCACTTTCTAGGCCTTGGCATAATGCAATAATAAATTGGCCCCTGACAGTCGCTTTTGTCATAGACCCCATACGGTCAAAATAAAGGTTACTGATCTCTGGCCCAAGTGGGTTTAGCTTGCCAATGGATTTTTGCAACTTATCTCTATTGATCAATAGCGACATAAAGACATAGATATAGATGATAGCTATTGTTATGGCAGAGAAAATACCAGCTACCGATGATGCTAGGCCTGATGCAATAGCTTTACCATATTGCTCTAGCGTGCTAGATATTGCACTGTTGACGCTGGCTAAAGTCAGTCTGGTCGATACCCCAATATGCGCCAATAAGTTATTTATACTGTTTATAATTTGGTTCATAAGATCCGTCATATTGGTAGAGTACCCCGACGAAGATATGCTTTTTACTAGGCTGTTGACCTGAATCACTGTGACAAATACCACGAATGAAATAGGGACTATCACTGCAAGCAATGTGGCAAAAAATGTCAACACTCCTGCGTTTCCTTGACTCTGCCCTTTTTTAACTAGCCAGTCATAAACTGGCATGAATAAATACGCGACAATAGCAGCAATTGCTATCAGAATAAGATAATTCTGGAGAAAAACAACACCAACAATAACAGCTAGAACTGTTGCTATGGCTAGGCTGCGTTTTTGCTCCTTTGTGACTTTCAATAGGGACATAATAGATTGCAGTTACTTTACTACATAAACAACTATTCATCAACGTTAACACATACTAAAACTATGGCATTAAGTATCGTTACGTGATTATATAAATGTATGAAAAAGTGGAGTATTGTTGCCATATTGGCCCTAGCGCAATTCATAATGGTCTTAGATAGCACTGTTATGAATGTTTCGATGTCAGAGGTAGTAGCATCATTACACACAACTATTTCAGGTCTGCAAGCAGCCATAACTTTTTACACACTAACAATGGCGGCATTTATGCTACTCGGAGGTAAGCTGGGTGATAAATACGGTAGGCTAAAAGTTTTTAAAATGGGCGCAGTAATCTACGGGTTGGGCTCACTGTTAACCGCTGTCAGCCCTAACCTAGCTACCCTGATGTTTGGTTGGTCGCTGGTTGAGGGGCTTGGTGCTGTTTTGGTTATACCCGCAATAGCAGCGCTTGTAGCAAACAATTACAAAGGTAAAGATAGGGTTGTCGGATTCGCAGTTATCGGCGGTATATCTGGTGCGGCCGCTGCGGCCGGTCCGCTAATTGGCGGTTTTGTAACCACCTACTTCTCCTGGAGATATGTCTTTGCCGCAGAGACCATTATTATGGCTGCAGTGCTTTTATTATCCAGTCGAATTGGAGATGCAAAAAAAGTAAAAGGTGCACCAAAAATAGATTTGGCCAGTGTTGTTCTTTCAGCTGCTGGAATGGGAATATTTGTTTTCGGTTTATTGCAAAGTAAAACTTGGGGCTGGGTTCAGCCAATGGCCAAGCCCGTAATTAATGGTCAAGAAATTGCTCCACTTGGAATTTCCATAGTTGCTTATCTGTTATTGACGGGATTTTTTATCCTTTGGGCTTTTTACAAGAGACAGCAATCGCTGGAGCTAGCCGAGAAAAACCCATTATTACAAGTATCCATGCTGACCATCAAGCCATTAAGGGCGGGGCTAGCAGTGCTGGGATCACAATATGTCATCACTGCGGCTACTTTTTTTGTAATTCCCGTTTATCTGCAAATGGTACTGGGACTTAACGCACTGGACACTGGCATCAAGATATTCCCACTTTCAGTCGCATTAATTATTTTTTCAGTCCTTGGCACAAGACTAATAGCCAATTACACGCCCAAAAAAATTATTAGACTTGGCCAGCTATTGCTAGTTTTTGGAGCTCTACTTTTAGTAGGCGCAATCGATCCAGAGCTTAAAAGCTTTCTTTTTGGCACTGGTCTATTCCTGCTGGGTGGCGGTTTGGGGCTACTTGCATCTCAAATCGGCAACGTAACTATGTCATCGGTCGGAGACAAACAGTCTAGCGAGATAGGGGGACTGCAAGGTACTTCTCAGAATCTAGGTTCATCACTCGGCACTGCCGTTATTGGATCCATCTTAATAGCCTCGCTAACATCGGGTTTTGTTAGTAATATATCTCAAAACAGCAATGTACCAAGTAATGTACAATCATCAATACAAGCAAAAAGCACAGCTGGCATTCCTATTGTTTCTACTCAACAAGTTGAGGCTGCTGCAACTAATGCTGGTCTTGACACTACAACTGTGGAATCGATTACGGCCGACTACCAGTCTGCTGAAGTTAATGGCCTAAAGCAAGCAATGTTCTTCATTATGGTCATAGCACTCCTATCGATGCTGTTATCAAAAAATATTCCAAATAAAAAAGTAGCCTAATAATCAAAGACTACTTTTTTTAATACTACAACCCTAAGATTTGTTTTTTCTTAGCGGCAAATTCTTCGTCGGTTAGAATTCCATCTGTGTGTAGTTGGCCCAATTTTTCTAGCTGAGCCATTTGATCATCTTGTGCTGGCGCAGCGGAAACCTGTTGTGCTGGTTGCTCAGCATCTTCTTGAGCATAACGCCTAGCTTGGCGTCGGCTGACATTATTTGATACTGCTGTTGCGGTCCCCGAGACAACTGCGACTCTAGCCATTCCCCGTAGTAATCCTGGCATATTATTCTCCCTCTTTTTGATTTATTTCGTTGCTGGCGTCAGGGTGTATACGGCCCTCTGCTACAAGAACGCCGTTGGCATTTTTAATAGCTAATTTTAAGCCCTTGGCCCATAATTGCTCGATTATCAGAAGCCCAGCAGAAGTGTTGTTTTCTAATACTTCCCCTGTCTCTTCGATGTCTTCGTCAGTTATTAAGGCACCAGATTTGCTGCCTATAATTTGTTTTACGACCTCGTTGTCTAATGAGCTCAGTTCGAGAGCTTCTACGTTGCCAGCGTTATCTTTTACGATTAATGCTAAATCGAGCACGGCAATTGTACCGTTATCCATAGCTTTTTTTAGCTCGCTGAGTATCTCGCCTTTAAAGTTATTGCCTTCAAAACCGACAATTATATAATCTATTGGTCCCCTCATTTTCCTCCTTTGTTACTGCTTCTTAATTATATCACGCAGCAAAAACAGCTCTGTGAACACAACGCAAAAAGCACAACCGAATGGTTGTGCTTTTATATTGCTTATATAGATCTTTATCCGCGAACTTCGCTACCACGAACTGTTAATGCGTAGATAACTAGAATGTCGATGGTGATTGCCACTATTGCCCAAACAGGATATGTGTTTGCGTAGGCTAGATTGGCTACTATGCTAATCATAGCAATAACCACACCAATGATTCGTGCCCAAACGGCGCCATTCATTACGGCAAACCCTGCTGCAAAAACGATCACACCTATAAGAAGATGTATCCATCCCCAGGTTGTAAAGTTGAATGCGATTAGATGATCTTGTGTAACAACAAGCCATTTATTATTTAGCAAGGCTGTTAGGCCCGCTATACCTTGTAAGACTCCTGTCAGGATCATCATAAATCCTGCGAAAACAATCCAGCCTGTCCAGCCAGATGGTTGATTATTGTTTGCTGCCATAAAACCCTCCTTAGTTATATTTCAACTATACACTTCATAAAATTATTTTGTCAAATTAACCATATGCATGTATAAATGCTTATGCTTGCAAAAACTATTTTTTAGGAAGAAAATGTAATTAAAGGAGTAGGCAACAATGGCAAAACCAGTTAGTAACTCAAAAAATACAGTTAAATCCGCAGCCAAAACAGATGAGGCTGTTAAAAAACCATCTAGAAACTTTCGTCGAAATGTAGTAATAACTGGGATAATCGCTGGACTTTTCATCGTGTTAGCAAATTCGGCAATATGGGTAAATAGATATCTATTTGATTCCAATAATTTTACGAATACAGCTGTTAGCTCGTTAACATCAGACTCCAGCCGAAATGCTCTAGCCACCGAGATAACGGACCAAGCCTTAAAGGACTATCCCAAAATTAAGAGCGTGGTTGACGATACGGCAATTAATTTTATTAGTGGATTATTAGGGTCTAACCGCGTGGAGCAAATACTGACCAAAACAGTATCTAGATTACAGATTTTTCTCACTTCTCCGAAGCGTGAACCAGTGGTTATAAACTTAGAAAATACCAAAGAGATTATAAGCAGATTAATCCAAGTATCAGGCAGGGAAGAAGAAGCTTTAATTGACCCGGCGAAAATACCTGACCAAATTACTGTATTCAACCCAGATAACTTTCCGAACTTTTACAATGCTGGTGTCACCTTAACTTGGCTAAGCCCGCTACTTGGAATCGGTGCTATAGCTCTTCTTGCCTGGCCCTATGTAGGCCACCGCAAACAATACCAGGAGCTATTAATTATCCAGGGAGCATGCGTAGCGGTTTTCGGTATACTGGCGTTATTGTTAGGACCACTAGTTCGCCCTGTAGCGCTTGGGAATATTCAGAGTGCGAATATCCGCATTGTTGTTGGCAATATATACGATGCATTTATCGCTACATTCAATAGTCAAACAATGTTGGTAATAGGCTTCGGATTGCTAGCAATAATTACGAGCGGTGTGATTATTGGCATACAGCGCTACAAAAGTAGTAAAAAATAAACTATTCTCTTTCACGAATATCAGTATGATTTAGACCATAGTAATGCGCTACTTCATGCCAAAGCGTATGCTTAATTTGTTCTGCCAATTCTTTCTCAGTACTGGACATTTGTTCGATCGGAATCTTAAATAGTGTGATTTTATCGGGCAGAACAAGACTATAGTTGTTACCTCGGCCGGTCAAGGGTATTCCTTCGTATAGTCCAAGCAGAATCTGATGTGGCCCGACCTTTTGCTTTTTTAGTTGTTCGGGTGTCGCGGTGTTTTCTACTACTACAACGACATTGTCTAGATTTTTTTGGTAGCGCTCTGGTAATGCATCCATCGCATCGGCTACAAACTGTTCAAATTTATCTTGGGTTACGCTGAACACCCTACTATATTAACAGAGAACCAAAACTTGGCTTCACTACAATACAATGGAGCTCATGCTTTGGATTTAATAGCAATTATATTAAACTAATATTAATGAAAGTTTTAGTATTAGCTATAATCCTGTTTTCTCCAATGTTTTTGCTTGCTGGGAAAGTCAGTCAACAACTAAAAAACCTAGAATATTTTTATTCAAACGTCGAAGAAATAGCTCAATCTACAAGTACTGCTAGAACTAAGTAATTACTAGTCATCGTCCTCTGTTTCTATCTCGTTTTCAATTTCGGGTTCTTTTTCGGGCGTTTTTTCCTTCTGTTTAGTTGTATTCGTCGGTGTTTCAGTCGGCGTTGTTTGTACAGGGGTGCTAGATTGATTTTCTGGACCTGATTTTTTTATTACTCTAGCAGGTCTTAGAACTACGAAATCATCAAAAACAATTTCATCTGAGTGGTCAATTCTCATGGCCAGTCGGTAGACGCCTGGCTCTTTAAACAAGGTAGGCCAGTCCTTGAAATCGTATTTTCTGGTACTATTCGGTTTGATAGCTATGTGCCTGGGTTGTTTATGGCAGTTGCTATTTTTATCCTTGGCTGTGGCATGTATTTGTTCCCATTTATTATCGTCCCAGCGATATACGTTCAGAGGTTCTTCTGGGCAATTATTGGTGACGTATATTGTGTTTGGAAACTGGTTTTGGATTGAAAAGGATACGGCTTCACCCGGTTTATAACGTTCCTTGCTGACTTTTAGACTGATGCTGCCTGGAGGAAATTGGTCTTCATCGTGCTCCCCATAGACATGTAAACCTAGTTTTACGAAGCCAGCAATCAGTAATATGTAGAAAATTACCCACAATATGTGGAACCTAATCGTCATGTTTTTTGTGCGTAATTCTCGGTTTAACCTCATACTGTTTTTGCCCTCCATAGTCTTGCTAAACTGGCATACATTACTATGAAAGCGGTCAGAATCCACAGCCATCGCAACACGCCGCTGGAGAGATCGGTCCCCAAAAACAGAGAGTGTACGAATACAAAAATCATCGCAAGGTAACTGAGTAAATGTGTAATTTTCCACAAACCGGGCTTTTTTTCAATCCAGAGCAAGGAAGTCAGGACGATCGCCAATGACAGATACAGCGATATAACACCTAGGGCTACGTATAGTGATCCTACCGATACCCCCAATAAGTTAATCTGTTTGTAGGTTGACGCAAACGGAACTAAAAGTGACATCAGACCAAAAGGTACAAAGTTGTCAAAGTATAATGAGCCAACATGTACTATTACGGAAACGGCAAATGCAATGCCCAGGGCTCTATGCGAGGCCCAGGCCGTTATTGGCTCAAAAAAGGTAAAAGTGTGACCAGTAAGCAACCCAACGCCGGAAAGCATTAAAAGAACAAACGTAGCAGCTGCTATCAGACCCGATATGCGGGTCAAGTACCAAGGCCATGACATGCGCACTCTTTCCACTAGGCCGTGTGCAACGGATGATTTAGGGGTGCGTTCGACTGTGACGCTTGGCGACGATGTTGGCTGAGCTGAAGTAGTAGATGATAGGCTTCCCAATACAGTAATTCCGCCCAGAGTTGAAGCCAGAATTACGAGAGTAATAAATAATAATCTACGCATGCTTAATTTCGTTTATTTTAGCAATATTCTTATTGGTTCTGCTTATACTAAAACCGTTACCCATTAACTTTACACCATTTCTTTCCAATTTATCCTGAAGCAGTATGCCTTTAACGATACTTTTCCTCAGAATTTTTTTAGCAAAATTTTCACCGCCGATTAATACAGACGACGCCATCACATCTGCAGTAGTAGCATCAGAAGCTGCCACGCTACACATTTGGAATTGTGATTTTGCGAGGTTTCCTGTGCGTGGGTCTATAAGGTGATATTGGGTTTTGCTATTCTTGTTCCTGGAAAGGCCAGAAGTAGCAACCGCGAACTTGTCATCTACACTAATGTATTGACCAACAGTTTTATCCGGGTCCTCAAGAGATTGTATTTTTATCTTTTGTGTTTTGGTTTTAGAATTCTTGGCAATTATGTCTCCACCAATGGAGAGACAATATTCAGCCATACCAATAGAATCTAGTGTGTCCGCGAGCTTGTCCGCCAAGTAGCCTTTGCCTATGCCGCCTAGATCTATTGCAGTGTTATTAGGCATCTTTGCCCAATCTTTTCCAATGACTAGTTTTGAATAACTCTCCAACATGCGACTACTATAGTTTATGGTCGATAATCGTTCCTCTCCAGAACTAAAAGATGTTATGTATCCTACCTTATTTAATGACGGTAGGATAAAGGGATTGAATAAACCATCACTAACTATGGCCAGCTCTTTAGATTTTTCGAGGACTTCATGAAATTCTTTCGACACTTTAACTTTATTGCCCGCCTTAGTGTTAAATATTGTAAGCTCGCTGGATGTTAAAAAACGGCTAAACTGATTTTGAAAATTTTCTACTTTTTTCCATAGACTGATAAATATTTTGTCTGCACTAGACTTATTAGGGGAAGTAATTTGCAGTTCTAGTTTTGTCCCTAGGGCACGAGCAGACTGCATGTAAATAACGTTTTTCATGAAACCGTGCTTGTAGGCGTACTCTTAGGCGTTGTGGTGGGCGATGGGGTTACGGTAGAGGTCGGCGCCGGGGAAGCTGTATTATTACTGCTTCCTGCAGATTGACTGCCACCTGACGGAGTGGTCTGGACAACGTCTTTTTGGTTAATATTGGTATTAACCCGAGGCCTTATTGAGTTGATGTTGCTATCTGCAGGTATAACATTCTTCTTGCGTGATGTTCCGGCGGTTTTAGATTCTAGTTTTGGGATGGTTTTATACAGATCCAAAGCTACTATAAAAAAGCTACCAATAAGAAATGACAGTCCCGTAAGCGCGTAGATGTTAAATGGCCAGCTTTTTAGTTTTCCAGTTTGGCGATGAGAACCTTGGCTGAACGCCTCGCTCAAAATTGCGCTTTTTGGGATCCCTTGGCTTTTTAGCAAACCAAAAACCGCTTTCATGTAAGCTGGTGGTCCACAGACAAAATAAGTTTGTTTGTTGGCATTTAGCCCCAACTGGGAAATATTTTCAGTGTTTAGTTGTCCGGTGATAACTTTGTCGTCTTTTAGCTTTTCGGTATCTCCTGCACCAATAATGTATGTAACCCTTAGGTTGCGGTTCTTGCTTTGAAGTTCTCTTATGGATTCTAAAAAGGGGATGTCATTCTGATCTCTGCAGCTAAAAACTAGCTGAATTTTATTGGGCAAGCCCAGGTCCGTAGCATAGTGCATCATGCTCATGAAGGGTGCTATGCCAATACCTCCAGCAAATAAAACGACATCTTCATGTAATTGTGGGTTAAAAACGAAGCCGCCGAAAGGCCCTCTCAGGGCAACTAAGTCGTCAATTTTTAGTCTCTCGATCGCGGACGTAAAATGGCCTTTTACACGCATACTGAACTGGATCAACTGTTGGTTGGTGGGCGAAGTAGTGATTGAGAAACAGCGCATAACGGTTGGGCGCAGCCTGTCGCGCAATCCAATAGCGGCATATTGCCCAGGTTGAAAAAGCAGAGGTTCGCTATCCTCTAAACACTCAAGCGTCAAGACTCTGACGGTTGGAGTTAGTTTTTTATTATTGATAACTCTGTATTGGTACACGTATCATTTTACTACTTATTTATAATCGGTGTGTATATGCTTTTTGTTTTCTCAGCCTCATCTCAGGCTAATGGTTGCAAAAATACAATTTTATTACAAAATTATATAATTGTGTGGTACAATCAAATTGAAAGTGGTTACTAAAACCTCTCCGTTGTCTTAATTTGTTCTTGTAAAAAAACTTACTATCAACTTCGGTCAGAAGATATTAATTCGCTAAGAGATAGTAAAGTAAAAAGAAGGATAAAAAAATGGCAATGAAACTATATGTAGGCGGCCTAGCTTACGCAATCACAGAGAAAGAACTAGAAGAGCTTTTCGCAACACAAGGAACAGTCACGAGCGCAGTAGTTATAAAGGACCGAGACACTGGTCAATCAAAAGGATTTGGTTTCGTCGAAATGGCTGATATCAAAGAAGGCCAGAATGCGATCAAAGAGCTAAACGGCAAAGAAGTTAGTGGCCGCGCAATCATGGTCAACGAGGCTCGCCCACAAGAAGACCGACGCTCGAATGGCGGCGGTAGTTTCCGTAAATCTTACTAGAAAAATTATTTTCTATTCTAAATAAAAAACCGGGCTTTAACTATTTAAAGCCCGTTGAACGGTTGTCGAAAATGACAAAAATTAATAAACATATTGAAATTGTGCGGTCTTCTTGCAGTTGGCTTAGTTCTATGAGCCAAGAATCTCATGACACACTGAAGCTAGTTTTATTGAAGAATTTCAAAACTGTTGGGACAACAATAGTTAATAATCCTGAAGATCTTGAGCTTATTGTCGCAAAAAACCCTGATCTAGTCTTTTTGGGCATGAAGTTTGTGCCGTCTGATGAACGATTAGGTCTAAAAGACAGTAAACGAATATGGGTCACAGATTTCCTTGATGATCACGAGATACAATATACCGGGTCATCTCAGGCTGCACACATACTAGAATTAAACAAACCCCTGGCAAAGCAACGAGCAATGGACGAAGGTCTATGCACATCGCCGTTTTTTGTCATAAAACAAGACGAAGACACTGTTCGGAATGATATTGAGGTTGACTTCCCTCTGTTTGTAAAGCCTGTTGACAGGGGTGGTGGTATGGGTATAGACACCACTTCAGTCGTTAGAAATTTCACCGAGCTTCAATCAAAAATAAAGTCAATCACGAGGGAACTTCACGCAGACTCGATGGTTGAGGAGTATTTGGAGGGCCGAGAATTTAGCGTCGCTGTACTGAAAAATGATTTTACGGACGAATATGAAACCATGCCCATAGAACTAATAGTTAACCCCGACCATAAAGGAGTTAGCATATTGAGTGGGCAGGTAAAGTCATCAAATTCAGAGAAGGCCGTTGCAGTTAACGACGAATCTCTAAAAGCAGAAATATCAAATCTAGCAATCAATATTTTCGATGCCTTAGGCGCAAGAGATTATGGCCGAATAGATATTCGCCTAGACAAAAAGGGCAGGCCAAACTTTCTAGAAGCCAATCTTTTACCTAGCTTGATACAAGGATACGGCTCGTTCCCGAAGGCATGTATTCTGAACTTAGAGCTAGACTACGAATCCATGATTCTAGGTATAGTCAGGCTTGCTCTGAACCGGAGTTCTGAAAATCAGCCAGAATTAGTCACTACAGAAGATTCTGCTTTAGCTATTTTTGACACTGCTCTTGCCGCAAAAGCATAGGTTATAATATATAAATAGATGACAAAAAAACACAACAAAAACTATCATTGGTTTTTGATCGGACTCTTTGCGGCGGTTATGGCTGCGCCAAACGGAACCATAATCAAATACATAATTTCTGACACTAGCCCATTTGTTTTTAACGCTTGTCGTTTTGGTTTAATGGCGTTAGTTACCACTCCATATATTCTACGATCGCGTAAAAAAATAAACTCAAAAAATTTTACCTCGGCATTAGTCGTGGGTATTTTTATGTTGATGGCTGTTATGAGTTATGTAGCCGCCATAAAAACTAGTCAGGCCAGCTACGTGTCAATACTGACTTTACTGACACCAATTGTATTCGTGCTGATGTCCGTCAGGATAACAGGGGAAAAAATCAGCCGACGTGCGGTAGCTGGAATAACCCTGGCTGCAATTGGGGCATTCATTATAGTTGCATTACCAATAGCGTTTAAACAAGATGCATCGTTCCATTTTTATCCATTAGCCACATTTTTCGGATTCTGTAACGTCTTATTTTTCCCATTAGCAATCATATATTCTAAAAAAGCTAACGATAATGGGTTGCCTCTGACTACAATAATGGGAATATCCGCATGGTCAATTTTTGTCGTAACTGCTTTGGTGTCAACAGTCATGGGCAGTTGGTCTAGCACAACGTTCAATACTTCATATCTACTTGCTATTATCTATTCTGGATTGGTTGTCGCGTTCTTGGCGAGAGTACTAGGGGTAGCCAGTTATGAGCATCTAGGATCACCGGTCATCAGCGGTCTGAGCTATCTAGAGACACTACTTGCAATAATTATCCCAGTAGCGGTACTTGGTGAGCAATTGTCGATAGAAATGGTAATAGGCGGAGCCCTCATACTTTTAGGTGTATATTTTGTAGAACACCACAAGTCAGTTCACCACAAACACTACCAACTTTTTAAGTCGCATTAGAAAATTTGCATAACTCCAGTATTAAAAAACCTCTTTTTATTTAGGCAGTTTTATAGTTCTTAGCAATTTCCTTCGACCGATATCTTCTTGGGGGAACATGTCAACTATGGTTATTGCGTCAATATTTACTTTATCACTTCTTTTTATGTGGGAGTTCTTCGTTACTGTTATGTGGGCTCTGTATCCATCATCAAGGTAATCGGGTTCGTCGAAGACCGCACCAACACTCTTTAACAGACTTACTATGTCTTTGTGGAGCCTTACTAGCTCATCATTCATGTTTAAAACTGTGACTTTTATTTGTTTTTGATCGCCAAAGTATTCATCATCACCAGCAGTAACCTGAGTAGCTTTGTGCTTGGCGAGCAGGGAAGTTAGTTTTTCAAATAATGCTGTACTTTCCCAATCAACTACAAAATTAGACACAATTGTGACGTGTGATGGCCAATCATGAAACGAAAACTCCGTTCCTTCGTCTAACTTTTCGATCAAACAGATTAGCGCATACTTCTGCATGCATTAATTCTAACAGTTAATTCTTTCTCGTATTGTCTATGACACCAACACAAAAATTGATGCTTGGAATAACAAGACCATTATCATCTGACATTTGTATATTTTTTGTCGGTGAGAACTAGCATAAATTAAGACCGAAAATAGGCAAGCGTACAGCACCGATGCCAGATACTTTTGATATATTCCTGCTGGCAGGAATGCTATGGACAGAAGCCCGGCTGTTATAAAAGAGCCCCACATGATTAGCGCGGCGATTGTATGTAGCTTATTAGTTTTTCCTTTTGCTGGCAGTAGCGCTTGCAAATACTCGAACCCTACGACCCAAATACTGAGGGCGAAAAGCCAGTCCAGGTGAACGGTGTCTACGAAGTAAATTTTTGCGAATACAAGCCAGAATGCCCCACCCAGTAGGTGCCCCGCAACGTATAAATAGTATGATTTTTTGTCCAAAACCGCGTGTTCACTGATAGACCATTTTCGATTGTTTTTGTGAGAATATAATAGCCATCCGTGTACGCCATTTATAAAAAATGCCGAGAGTAACAGGGCCAGTCGATAATCCATGATTTGATTATAGTGGATTCATTAAGAAAACTTCATAAGTTAGGATGATCAATTTAACGGAATTGGCTCACCGAGTACAGTGCGTTCTCCGCCCAATTTGACGTTATAAACTGCTTTTACTCGTGCTAGCAACTCCCGCCTGGTGCTGTTATCTGCTTCTAATCCACTGTCGATGCCATGGGCATCAATCCCGAAGTGCTTACACAAATATAAGGCTCTTGGCAAATGAGAACCAGCGCTAAAAATGATCAGTTTATTGACGCCAAAAACTTTGGTTGCCCTTTCACACGACTCATACGTGCTACGACCAGCGTAGTCTGGTACCAATTTTTCAGCATCAATACCTTTCTTTTCGACGAGATATTGTTTCATAGCCCCCGGCTCGTTGTAGTTATAAAAACGGTTATCTCCGGATAGTATTAGCTTCTCGACGGTACCGCTATTTAGCGCGTTAGCAGCAACGTCTAATCGCGCTGTTAATTCTTTGTAGGGTTTACCTTTGCTGTTTATTCCAGCACCTAGTACTAAGCCAATTTCAGTATGTTCGGCATTTTGTGGCGATACTACAAACTTTTTATACGGATTGATCGTGTAGTAACAGATAGTAATTAACACGATTGGGGCTAGTCCTAGAAAAATAGACCAAATGATTAGTAGTTTTTTGTGTTTTTTATCTAGTGTGGGGAATTTCACTTGCTCATAATAACAAAAAAGCCCACGCATGGTGGACTCATTCTATGGCTGGGGCGAAGGTTCCTTAATAGAACTTTTTCGATCCAGGATGATGACCAAATTGTCGATGTAGAAGAGATTCGAGAACTACTCGATGAGGAAACCAAGGAGGCTGATGATGAATAACTCATCCCTCTTTGATAACAACACCTTCTATAAAGCATTTGAGCGCGACTTAAAACATGCAAAGCAATCTGTAATCATAGAAAGCCCCTTCATAACCAGGAGGAGGATGGAGCACCTGTTGCCGATACTGAAAAAGTTGCGCCGTAAGGGTGTAAGGATAGTAGTGAATACAAGGAGCCCAGAGGAGCATAACGAAGAATATGCTATCCAAGCAGAGAATGCCGTAGCGTCAATGCAGGATATTGGCATAAAAGTACTCTACACCGTCAAACATCATCGTAAACTGGCCATAATTGACGAAGAAATACTTTGGGAAGGTAGCTTAAACATTCTATCTCAGGGCGATAGTTGCGAGATTATGCGCCGAACGTTCTCCGATAGCCTTGCTCTTCAGATGCTACATTTTACCAAGCTTGATAAGCTAGCTACTCTGGAAAGTCGTTGATGTCTATATCGAGTACTTTAGATAGCTTCTTGATAGTCGGGTAGGAAGGCTGCTGGATGCCCTGTTCAATCTTGGCGATGGTATTTGAATGCACGCTGGTTTTCTCGGCAAGCTCAGTTTGAGTCAGGCCTTTAGAGATTCGAGCATCTTTAACTAGTTTTGCTGCTGATTTATTACTCATAGGTTTCTTATCTGTATTATATCACTACAAAAATAGCTCATGCCCTCTCGCAAGGCGCACAAGCTATTCATTTCAATAGTAGCATATTCTATGCAGGTAGCTCTTCTACTGTTGGAGGAGGCATTATAAACGGATCGCCATGGTACTCAACGCCATCAATCTCAGGTGTATCACCTAAGACAATACAGACAGCCCGCTCGAATCCAAGTTCGTTATACATGGCAAAGGCGTTAAAGTCGTCACTCATGATAAGCTTTCCGTCTTTTACATAGACCTGTAGACCTGGCGGAACGTCGTCCCTAGCCTTAATAGTGAAGTACTTGCGGTAGTCTTCGTGAACTGTTGGCTTGTAGTCTGAGAACGGTTTTATAGCGCTCATATCTGCTAAAGCCATTCGGCAAGTTATTTTACCAGTGTAGGCTTGTTTCAAAAGCTCTATCAGGTAATCGTCGCGTGGTTCTGTATCCGCGGTAAAGTCTGCATTAGATATATCTGATATTTTCATAGCTCAATCTTAGCACTTTTATATCTTGTCGATAAGATCAAGAGTCTGCGAAGTGTTTTGCGCCAATATGTCCCAACGCTCAGTGAAGGCAGCATACTTCTGTGCATCTAGTCCAATATGGACTTGATAACATAACAGTCGATTCTCTATATTCGGAATGTTTAGCCCAATCTTTTTGTAGTGTTCTAATACCTCGTGCATGATGTCGATGTCTTTCCACTCTGGATACCATGGCCACCAGTAGATCAACCATGCTATATCGTAGAGAAAATCACCGTACATAGAGTTGCCCCAATCAATTACCACATCAATCCTGTCATTTTGTACGAGAACGTTGCGATATAGAAGATCGCCGTGAATAAGGTAGCGATCAGCTGGCAAGTCACAAAGTAGCTTCTCAAACACTAGCTTAACGCTGTCAAAAGACTCCGCTCCCGTTGGTGATGACTCTAATTTCTTCCGCCATCCACTTACTCGATTGGTTGGTTTATCTTCAAAACCACCTAACAAGTATTCTTGCCAAGTTGCATAGCTAGCTGATCCTTTGGCTTCCCAAGAGCCATAGCCACTCGTATCCGAGAGGTCTATTGTACGAATTTCATCTAGAGTCGCGAGTAGACTTGGTAGTGTATTTTTCATCTGTTCGCCATCTAGATCATCTAGAAATATTCCGTGATTACGCTCAGAAATCGCAAAATATCCTCGAAGCGCTTTTCCAATCTCAACTAGCTTTGGTACACGAAGCGTGGGTGTAGCGTAGCTACTAATTTTCTGGTCTTTCTCGAAATCTTCTTTGCTGGCAGCAAATCGAATAACATATTCTTTACCGTCATGCAGATAGGCGTAGGCTGCAGACCAGTCACCACCAGTTAGCAGCTCAACATCTTTAGTCTTTGACTTGAGATGGTTGTCTAGGAAGCTTCTTGCTTCATCCAGGTTAATAATGTAGTGTTTCATGATTCTATTACCTTTCCGTCTACTAGGTTAAGTGTTTTGTCTATTTGGAGCTTTTGTAAGAAGTATACATCGTGCGAGGCAACCAGTATTGCTCCGGCATAGTTTTGCAAGGCATTTTCAAGCTGCTCTTTCGTAGCGATATCAAGGTGGTTTGTTGGTTCATCCAATATTAGGAGATCATGGTTAGCTAGTAGCAACTTTGCAAATGCCAGCTTTGACTGTTGCCCACGAGACAGCTCGGCTGGCATTTTCTGAAGACTTTCTGCGTCAATTCCTAGGCTTCGGGCCCGTCTATACACTGCTTCCTGATTTGTCTCATATGTACTCAGGTTATCTATCGCCGATTTTGCGTAGTCTAAACCTTCAGTATCCTGCGAGAAGTAACCGACAGTCACATCACTACCGTAAGTTATGTCCCCAGAACTGGGCTCAAGTTGCTTAGCGATAAGCCTTAGTAGAGTAGATTTACCTGAGCCGTTTAGACCTTTGAGGTGTATGTGCGAATTTCCTCTAATCTCGAAATTATTGTCCTTTAGAATCGTGTTGTCTTCGTACGACTTTGATACATTTTCGACCTCGACAAGCAACTTACTGTTATGCACTGAGCCACCGAGACTAAACCTGTAGCCCACGCTGAACTCAGGACGTTCGACTTCTTCGAGTTTATCCAGCCTTGTTTCTATATTCTTGGCTTTCTGACCTAGTTTCACCGAAACTCTATTTCGAAAGAAGTCACACTGGTACTTGTCATTATCCGCACACTTAATGTGCTCATGAACATGTTTGGTAGCTTCTTTCTGCGCGACCATCGCTTTCTTGAGTCGCTTCTTTTCTTCTTGCTGTTTTTCATACTTCTCAAGTGCAGCCTGAACCTCAATATCTTTCTGTTCTTTGTAAAAATCATAGTTGCCACCGTATTGTCTTGTCACCCCATCCTTGAGTTCAACAACTTTTGTTGCCACAGCGTTAATGAAGCGACGGTCGTGGCTTACGAAGAGAATCGCTCCTTTGAAGCGTTTAACAAAGTCCTCAAGCCAATCAAGTCCTTCGGTGTCAAGGTTATTGGTGGGTTCATCTAGTAGCAGTACTGTTGGTTCTGGATCTTGAGCCAATACCTGAGCAATAGAAACACGCGTCTTTTGGCCGCCACTCAAGTTACCCAGAAATCCATCTTTAGATATAGTCTCTAAGCCCACCAGATTTAGGGCATAGTCAATACGCCAGGGCTCTACAGAACCGAAGCTTTCCTCGATAGTACTGGTAAGATTGTCCATCTCCTGCGGAATATAACCGATCACATCATGATGATTTGTAATCTGTCCTTCATCCGACTTAACTTCGCCGAGTAAAATCTTAAGTAGCGTGGTCTTACCAGCACCATTGGCACCAATAAGAGCAATTACCTCACCGGATTTAACCGACAGGGTAACATCTTTAAGAACGGGGTTATCTTTATATGATTTTGCAATTTTATATAGATTAAACATAGTTTTCTCCAAAACAAAAAGCCGAGCATTCAGGTGAGTAGTCACGCAAGTGCTCGGCTTTTTTACAAGAAGTTAAACTAATAGGAAAGAATCATACGAAAAAAGACGCTTGTGCGACTACTTTGCTCGTGCGATTCTTATCATCTATATGTTCTCCTGAATTAAATACTAACTTAGATATTACCATAAGTGTGATGTGCTGTCAAACATTTTTGAGAGTTTTATATATCTCAACCATAGCAAGTGTATCTAGCTTACAATATTCAAGGAGTGACTCATACGTCTTGCTGGCTAGCTCAGTATCATCCGACGTCACTGCCTCGTACCAGCGTAGCGCCGCTGCTTGGCCATTGGATATATCCATATCGTCATAGCTAAACCCATCAACCAGCACGGGAAGCACTTTCTTAATCGAGCTACTGCCCTTGAACTTATGATGAACGTAATGCTGCTTACTGAATATTTCCATAAGGTCAAATACACGGTCATTGATACCATTCATTAGTCCGGCAAACTCAGGATAT